>Ga0302135_10000014_pt1 | contig 93505 bp, 80 predicted proteins | sample CBN3_surface_MG_FD_203119 | JGI IMG/M metagenome (GOLD analysis project Ga0302135, IMG submission 203119) | Marine microbial communities from Western Arctic Ocean, Canada - CBN3_32.1 | ecosystem: Environmental > Aquatic > Marine > Oceanic | place: Canada: Western Arctic Ocean | collected...
TAGCTGTCTGGCAATGACTCGCGTTGCAGAAATTGTTTTAGTACCGTTAGCATGACTGCTGAGCTTGTTCCTCGCTAAAGCCTTTAGTTTGATTCCGATTATCCCATCGTTGGGCAGGAATGGTAATATTTTGAGGCGGTAGTGTGAGAACAGTGTGTTCCAAAATTCGCCTGTGATACGATTCTGAAGAGCTCATCGAGTTAGTCAAGAGCTTCCCGAACGTCTGTAATTTTTCAAGTGTGATAATCATCTCATGTCATCTTCGCTGCTGCCTGAACGACCATTGATTATATCACCGACCCTGGCTGCTACCATTGGCCTTGAAGAGTCGGTCTTGTTGCATTTTCTGTCAGAACAGGTGTCAAGTCGACAAACCCACAGCAAAGATGAATTGGATTGGGTTGAATTATCTGATGATGATCTACTGACCGCCCTGCCGTTTTGGATGCTTGTTGATATTAGAAGGGTTCAGGCCAGTCTACAAAATTTGGGGCTCATTGTAGTCGATCCGGATACCGGCAACGCAGAAAGCTATTTCTATGCTATCAACCAGAAGACTGAAACTGCGGTTAAAACGGGTGTTAATCCCAACCCTGAATTACGAGCCAGATCAGTGCCAGCTGGCAATGCCAGCTACCTGCCCGCGGATTGGCAACCCGATGCAAATTGGCTTGGGTTGTGCCGTCAACATGGTATGTCGAAAGACTTTGTACTTTCTCTGGTGCCCGAATTCGTCTCTTATTGGCGCGAACAGGGTAAGTCCAGAAAATCCTGGGGTAATGTCTTTTTCCGCTGGACGAAGAAGGCCTGGGTCGAGGAGCAGGGACGTCGTGGATTGCGGGAATTGGAAACCGCCATGTCTGCGCAATGGATGCCGAACTTGGATGCAACTGAGATCCTAGTGAATTCTGGTATTAGCGCCAGTTTTGTCGAAGATGCTGTTCCCGAGTTCGTGCTGTATTGGCGGGAGCGAGGGGCTCAGAATGGAACCTGGAATACGAAATTTATCCAACATGTGCGCATTCAGTGGGCGAAATTTAATGCCTCTTTTGGCTGTGATAACATACCGAGATTGATTCCGGTTGACTGGCAGCCAAGTGCAGATTGCTACGACATCTTACAGTTAGCTGAAATTGATGAGGAGTATGCTAGGGGCAAGATTCCAGAATTTGTCTTATACTGGAAAGATAGTCAACAGGTAAAAGCATCCTGGAATACAGTATTCCTGCAATTCATTAAACAAGATTGGGCCCGGGCTTTAAAACAGTTACAGGCGACGGAAATCGAAAATGCAGAAGATCAGCTCATTAGTGGAACGAGCCAGCAAAGAATTAAAGACAGGTTCCAACGAATCGCGGACCGAAGCTGGGCCGACTAATTCCAAAACAGAAGCAGAGCAGCACACTGCTAGAGACTCAAGTATCAATCATGATTCGGATGTCAGCATGGATCATATTGATGCCATCAACCAGCTATTCGCTGAGCTGGAATTTGCCTATCATAATCAATTCCATAAAGCCTTCAGTGATGCAGAGAGTCTAGTTATTGCCAAGAAATACTGGCTGAGTTGCCTTTCACAATTTTCTCCACTACAAATTACCCAGGCAGCAAAGTCTGTTATTAAGTCCCAAGACTACCTGCCAAGTATCGCTGCGATGGTCCGAGCTTGTGACGCGGGATTGGATCTATTTGGCTTGCCATCAACACGAGAAGCCTATATCGAAGCCTGTGGCGCACCACCTCCCAAAGCGGCACATGGGTGGAGCCATGAAGCGGTTTATTATGCAGGTAAAGCCAGTGGCTGGTTTCTGCTTGCTAATGAAGCAGAACACACGGCTTTTCAGATTTTTGAATACCACTACGGGATTATGTGTAAGCGGGTACTGCAGGGGGAGAGCCTCACTATTGAGACATCTATTGCGCTTCCGAAAAAAACAGAACAAAAATTAACCCCGACTGAAACCAGGCAGCGGATTAAAAAAATGAAGCAGGAACTCGGCCTGTAAGCCTCATGCGGCACTACAAACCCAAGCTATTTCCCCTCTCATCCAATCTTTTTGTACCGCATGCGCGATGGTTGTGTATTATCCCCTAGGCGTTTCTTTCGATCAGTTTCATAGTCGGTGTAATTTCCCTCGTGCCAGAAAACTTCACTATTACCTTCAAATGCAAGAATATGGGTGCCGATACGATCTAGGAACCAGCGATCGTGCGAAACTACGATAGCGCAGCCGGGAAAAGCCAGCAGACCTTCCTCCAGAGCACGCAGTGTTTCTACATCAAGGTCATTGGTTGGTTCATCCAGCAATAAAACATTCGCTCCACGTTTGAGTAATTTGGCCAAATGGAGCCGGTTGCGTTCTCCGCCTGACAGGTCTTTGACGAATTTCTGCTGATCACTCCCTTTGAAGTTGAAGCGACTGGCATAAGCTCGAGAGGATATTTCATATTTGCCGATCTGGAGTTGATCCTGCTCGTCAGAGATTTCCTGCCACACTGTATTCTCACCATGAAGCTCATCTCTACTCTGGTCTACATAGGCCAGATCAACTGTCTCTCCCAGTTCAATTATTCCGCTATCCGGTTGCTCAGCGCCTGTGAGCATGCGCAGGAAAGTTGTTTTGCCGGCTCCGTTGCCCCCAATAATGCCGACGATGCTGCCCTTGGGAATGGAAAAGCTGAGATTGTCGATCAAGGTTTTGTCATCGAAGCCTTTGCACAGTTTACTTACATCGACAACCTTCTCCCCAAGCCGTGGACCGGGGGGAATATACAGTTCTTGTGTCTCATTACGTTTTTGAAAATCCGCGGAATTAAGCTCCTCAAAGCGTGCGATGCGAGCCTTGCTCTTGGACTGTCGGCCCTTCGGATTTGCTCTTACCCACTCCAGTTCAGACCTTACGGTCTTCTCATGAGCAGCCTGCTGTCGGGCTTCCATGCCCAGGCGTTTCTCCTTTGTTTCCAGCCAGGTGGTGTAGTTGCCCTCATAGGGAATGCCGTGTCCCCTGTCTAGCTCGAGAATCCAACCGGCTGCGTTATCCAGAAAATAACGATCGTGAGTGATAGCTACAACTGTTCCCGTGAAGTCTTGTAGGTAACGCTCCAGCCAGGCAATGCTCTCGGCATCGAGATGGTTGGTAGGCTCATCCAATAGCAGCATGTCTGGTTTAGATAAAAGGAGTCGGCACAGCGCCACTCGTCGTTTCTCGCCACCGGACAATGTGCTCACGTCGGATTCCCATGGCGGGAGTCGTAACGCTTCGGCCGCCCGCTCCAGCATGCGGTCGATCTCCCAACCATCAACCGCATCGATAGCATTCTGAATAGTGCCCTGTTGATCAAGCAGTGCAGTCATCTCATCGTCGCTCATTGGTTCGGCAAAGCGGTCACTGATCCCATTGAACTGCTCCACCAGAGAGACGATATCTTTGATGCCCTCCTGTACATTGCCCCGCACATCCAAGTTCGAATTTAGCTCTGGCTCCTGCGGCAGGTAGCCAATATTAATATCTGATTGTGCTCGGGCTTCGCCGTTATATTCCTTATCCTGACCCGCCATAATTCTAAGCAGTGTGGATTTACCCGAGCCGTTGAGTCCAAGCACACCAATTTTTGCGCCGGGGAAAAATGAGAGAGAAATATCTTTCAGAATTTCTCGTTTGGGCGGTACAATTTTTCCAACCTGGTGCATGGTGTAAACAAATTGAGACATCTTGTAGTTCCTAGTTGAGAAGCGGCTATTATGGCACAGACTGAGGAGCTGTGTTTGGCTCTGGCGAGGTTATCCGCATGCGAGATTTCTTCGGTTTAAAGTCCATAATATTGATGCCCAATAAGGGCTCATCATGTAGAATAGCGCCTTCGCAAATCCCATGAACCTGGAGTAATAAATGTTTGATAGTGACACGAACATTTCGGATTTTGATCCAGAGGTGAGCGCCGCCATTGAAGCTGAACGTACTCGCCAAGAGCAGCACATTGAATTAATCGCCTCAGAGAACTATACCAGCCCTCGAGTGATGGAAGCACAGGGTACGGTTCTTACCAATAAATATGCCGAGGGTTATCCCGGTAAACGCTATTACGGTGGCTGCGAACACGTTGATGTGATCGAGCAACTGGCAATCGACCGGGCCAAGCAGTTATTCAATGCCGATTATGCCAATGTCCAGCCTCACTCAGGTTCACAAGCCAACGCAGCGGTGTATATGGCGTTGATGAAACCTGGCGACACGGTATTGGGAATGAGTTTGGCCGATGGCGGCCATTTGACCCATGGGGCGAGCGTTAGCTTTTCCGGAAGAATTTATCACTCAGTGCAATATGGTCTTAAAAATGCAACCGGCGAGATCGATTACGGCCAGGTCGAAGCGTTGGCAAATGAACACAAGCCAAAGATTATTATGGCGGGGTTTTCAGCCTATTCTCGGGTTATCGACTGGCAGCGCTTTCGACAAATAGCTGACAGTGTAGGGGCTTACTTTGTAGTGGATATGGCGCATGTGGCCGGGTTGATTGCGGCAGGAGTCTATCCGAGCCCGGTGAATATTGCCGATGTGATTACTTCCACTACCCATAAGACCTTGAGAGGGCCGCGTGGAGGAATTATTCTTGCTCGAGCGAATCCGGAGTTGGAGAAGAGGCTGAACTTCTCCGTGTTTCCAGAGAGCCAGGGTGGACCTTTGATGCATGTGATCGCTGCCAAGGCAATCTGCTTCAAGGAGGCCATGGGTGAGGATTTTAAGAGCTACCAGCAACAGGTTCTACTGAACGCCCAGACCATGGCTACAGGGTTTATCGACAGAGGGTTTGATGTAATATCAAATGGCACAGATGATCATTTGTTTCTGCTGAGTCTGATTAAGCAGGATATAACAGGTAAAGATGCGGATACAGCACTGGGAAGAGCCAATATTACTGTTAATAAGAATGCGGTGCCGAATGACCCTAAACCACCTTTTGTTACCAGTGGGCTGCGGATTGGCTCACCGGCAATTACTACCCGGGGTTTTCAGGAAGAAGAGACAGCATTATTAACTACATGGATGTGTGATATTCTGGATGATATTGAAAATGGCGAGAAAATAGCGGAAGTTAAACAAAATGTTCTCAATTTGTGTTCAAAATTTCCTGTCTATGGCTAGGTGTCTATCAAATAATTGTACTTTATAGAACAATAGGTTATTTATGCATTGTCCATTTTGTGGTGCGGTTGACACCAAGGTAATTGACTCAAGACTGGTAGCTGAAGGCAATAATGTTCGGCGACGCCGTGAATGTATTACCTGTGAAGACAGGTTTACTACTTACGAATCTGCTGAGCTGGTTATGCCGCGTATTATTAAGCAGGGCGGTATTCGCGAACCGTTTAATGAAGAAAAATTGCAGGCTGGTCTAAGTAAAGCGCTGGAAAAAAGGCCAGTAAGTATTGAGAGCGTAGACGAAGCAATTAATCGCATTAAGGCTCATCTCCGTGCTACAGGCGAAAGAGAAATTCCTTCCCGTATTTTAGGGGAACAGGTAATGAAGGAGCTTAGGGAGCTGGACGAAGTAGCTTTCGTTAGATTTGCTTCTGTTTACCGGAGTTTCAAAGACTTGGATGAATTCCGGCAAGAAATAGATCGCCTCTCCCAAGATAATCCAAAATAATTTTAAACTATTTTTTTATTGTACTGTCCCGAGCGATGGTAAATAAATAGGCACGATGTAGTTAAAGGGCAACTCATGCAGGTTGTTGACAGCGAGCAGCTAAACGGAGGAAAAATAAACTTTGCATCGCATATGCAAAGGAGTATTGATTTGGCTTGCAACCGGCTAACTACCACGCCAAATCCTAGAGTGGGATGTGTGCTAGTTGATTCGAGTGACCGCATAATAGGGGAGGGCTGGCACTTGGCAGCAGGGGAACCTCACGCCGAAGTGATGGCCCTAGAGCAGGCCGGAAGTAAAGCCAAAAACAGTACCGCATTTGTTTCTCTAGAACCTTGCTCTCATACTGGACGAACGGCACCGTGCAGCGAAGCGCTGATAGCCGCAGCTGTAAGCTGCGTAGTGATCGCTAGCGTAGATCCCGATTCCCGGGTTAACGGTAATGGGGTTAGTAGGCTTGAGTCTGCTGGTATCGAAGTCTTGCAGATGAAAGAATTCGAAGCAGCGGCGCAACATATTAATCGAGGCTATATTAAGCGCATGCAAGAGTCGATGCCTTTTGTGCGTTGTAAATTGGCGATGAGTCTGGATGGTCGCACTGCGATGTCCAGTGGCGAAAGCAAATGGATCACGGGTGATTTAGCGCGGGCTGACGTGCAATTACTGCGAGCTCAGAGTTGTGCAATAGTCACCAGTGTAGAAACTGTTATCAAGGATGACCCGTCTTTAAATGTCCGAAGTCAGGATATTGGTGGTTGCGTATTGACCGGAGGTAGCCTAGATGAGACCAGACAACCTTTAAGGGTCATTGTGGATAGTAAATTGAGAACACCTGGCACCTCTAAGTTGTTTAGTCTTCCTGGTTCAATCACTGTATTTACGGCATTATCAGAAATAGCGGGAGATAAAAATAATTTACCAGATGATGTGGATGTCCAAATAGCAGAAAACTCGGGCCAACAGGTAAATTTGCAATCTGTGTTAAAATCGCTGGCCACCAAGTATTTTTGTAATGAAATATTAGTCGAAGCAGGGCCTACGCTTAGTGGCGCGTTTATAGCTGCAGGTCTTGTAGATGAATTAGTAATTTATGTGGCGGGTAAATTTATGGGGAATGAGGCAATGCCTCTTTTAAATTTGGCAGGATTAGAGAAAATGTCAGATGCAATTGAAATAGAGATTAAGGATATCTCGCGTATTGAAAATGATTTCCGTGTAACTGCATCACCGAAAAACACCGCAGAGGCTTGAATGTTTACCGGAATAATAGAAGCAATAGGAAAAGTGGAATCTTTTCAACAATCAAAAAATGACTGGAAGCTGGCTGTAGATATTGGCAAGCTGGATCTTTCAGATGTAGTGATCGGTGATAGCATAGCAGTAAACGGCTGCTGTCTAACAGTGATAGAATTGAGCCAGCGCAGTTTTGTTGCTGATGTTTCCCAGGAAACAATGCAATGTACAACATTTGGAAAGCTGTGCGTTGGTAGTAAAGTAAATCTTGAGAAAGCGATGCGCGCAGATAGTCGGTTTGGTGGGCATATTGTGAGTGGGCATGTGGACGGTGTTGGTAAAATAGTAAACATGGCATCCGATGGGAATAGCATCAAAATTACGTTGAGTGCGCCGGAGGAAATTGCGAAATATATTGCGGGAAAAGGCTCTATTTGTGTCGACGGAACTAGTCTGACTGTAAACGAAGTAATCAGCAATCAGTTTATGATCAATATCATTCCACACACGCAAGTGGAAACTATATTTTGTGACTATACCTCTGGACGATCTGTTAACCTTGAAGCAGATTTAATTGCACGGCACCTGGAAAGACTCATGACCGGCAGAGCTGGTAAAGGTTTAGGCGATCAGAATATTGACGCAGAGTTTCTATCGCTTCATGGTTTTAATACCTGAGTTTCAACATTTGATTTAGGAAGTAACGAAGAAGCCCCATGAAATTGAATACGATAGAAGAAATCATTGATGATATTCGCCAAGGAAAGATGGTGATATTGATGGATGATGAAGATAGGGAAAACGAAGGCGATCTGATTATTGCAGCTGAATGCGTCCAAACATTAGATATTAATTTTATGGCAACAAACGCCAGAGGACTAATTTGTTTGACGCTGACTAGGGAGCGCTGTGACTTTCTGCATTTGCCGTTAATGGTGAATAAAAACGACACGCCATTCAATACCAACTTTACCGTTTCAATCGAAGCCGCAACCGGAGTGACTACAGGAATATCTGCAGCTGACAGGGCTCGAACAGTGCAAGTGGCAGTTGATCGCAATTCAAAGTCAGAAGATATAATTCAGCCTGGCCATATCTTCCCAATTATGGCTCAACCAGGGGGTGTTTTGCGCAGAGCAGGTCATACGGAAGCGGGGTGTGACCTGGCACGCATGGCTGGCTACACGCCAGCGGCGGCAATCGTTGAAATTATGAATGAAGATGGATCCATGGCGAGGCGCCCTGACCTGGAACAGTTTGCACAAAAGCACAACCTGAAGATTGGTACGATAGTTGATTTGATTCATTATCGAATTAGTAATGAACAGACGGTGATCCGGACAGAGGTTAGTACTATCGATACCGAGTACGGAGAATTTACAGTACATACCTATGCTGATTCTATAAGCGATACCACTCATCTTGCGTTTACCAAAGGTGAGTTTACGGTTGATGATGCTGTTCTGGTAAGAGTGCACATACCTAACACGCTACGTGATGTGTGCGATGTGCTTAGTAAGTCTCGCAGAAGCTGGTCCTTTGGCGGGGCGCTGGAAAAAATTGCCAACGAAGGAAAAGGAGTGGCTGTGTTATTATCCAGTGAGGATTTTAACGCTGATTATAGGCAGGATATTGTTTCAACCCGTGCTAGAGAACGATTGCCCGAAGAGAGCAGTCATCAAAGGAGTGACTTGACGATCGGTACGGGTTCGCAAATACTACGTGATCTTGGTGTTGGTAAAATGCGGTTACTAAGTTATCCCAGCAAATATAATGCAATCTCTGGTTTTGATCTTGAGGTTGTTGAGTTTGTGCCATTTAAAAGACAGGAAAAATAATGAGTCATATTAGAACCATTGAAGGCGATTACACGAATAGCTCTGGGAACTATGCGATCGTGGTCGCGCGGTTTAATAGCTTTATAGTTGATAGACTGCTTGATGGTGCGTTGGATACTCTTTTCAAACACGGTGTTATGAACAGGGATATTACTGTAGTTAAGGTGCCAGGTGCTTTTGAATTGCCTTTAATTGCAAAGCAAATCGCAGGAAATGATAACTGCGATGCCATTATTGCATTGGGTGCTGTGATAAGGGGAGGCACTCCGCATTTTGAATATGTCGCCGGTGAGTGTGTCAAAGGATTGAGCCAGGTGAGTCTTGCAGCAACAATTCCAATTACTTTCGGTGTTCTCACGGTCGACAGTATAGAGCAGGCTATCGAACGAGCCGGCACCAAGGCGGGTAATAAAGGTGCTGAGGCGGCATTGTCAGCAATTGAAATGTTAAGCGTATTAAGGAAACTGGAGCACTAGGTGACAAAACCGAATGGGGCGAGTAATAAGTCGCCTCGCCCAAGAGTTGCTCTTGCTCAACGGCGCAAAGCCAGACGCCTGATAGTTCAAGCCTTGTATCAATGGCTGTTAGCACCGGCTGATGTGATTGAGATAGAAAGACAGTTCAGAGCCGATCACACTGGTAAGGTAGACTGGGATTATTTTCACGATGTGTTTCCTCTCATTCCAAAACAAGTTGAGGAATTGGAAGCCCATATGACGCCTTTCCTAGATCGAGCCACCAGTGCGCTGGACCCGGTTGAAAAATCATTACTGTATCTCGGGGCATTCGAGCTTGCTAATCGAGTCGACGTTCCCTACCGCGTTGTCATCAATGAAGCAGTTGAGCTAGCCAAGGTGTTTGGTGCGACGGACAGTCACAAATATATAAATGGCGTAATTGATCGAATGGCTAGGCAACTCCGCGCACAGGAAATGCCATCTAAAAAAACTGCACCTTGACCAATGAGTCAGCCGGAATTTGAAATCATCGCTCGTTATTTTAATCAGGCGAGCCTTGGCTTCTCTAAAGCGGGCGTCGATCTCGGTATCGGTGACGACTGCGCATTGCTTACGGCTCCTCCGGGACAGCAAATAACAATCTCAATGGATTTGCTGAATCAGTCGGTCCATTTTCCCGTAGACGCTGACCCCGCATTGCTAGCGATACGTGCTTTATCTGTCAACCTGAGTGATCTGGCAGCAATGGGGTCAGTACCCCTGTGTTTCACGCTGGGTTTGAGTTTAAATAATCCAGACTCGGCATGGCTGCAAGCCTTTAGCAGCGGTTTGACTAAAATAGCCACTCGCTATAATTGTCCGCTGGTGGGAGGAGATCTTTGTAAAGGGCCCCTATCCATTGCAATTCAGGTGCAGGGTACAGTCCCTGAAGGAGAAGCATTGACCCGCGCGGGGGCCCGCATCGGCGATGCGATTTACGTAACCGGCACTCTGGGAGATGGCGCTATTGCGCTTGCCAGCCTAGGTATCGAATCCGAATCGATGCAAAAAATTAGCCTGTGCGCTACAGGTCAGACCGAGCAATGTCGCCAGTATTTTAAGGCCGCATTTTACGCTCCCGTGCCACGTCTGGAAATCGCACAACAGGCACGCCATTTGATAAACAGTGCAATAGATATTTCAGATGGTCTGTTGGGTGATCTTGGCCATATTATTGAATGCAGTGGAGTGGGGGCTGAAGTGCACACCTACCAATTGCCTTACTCTGATGCAGCACAATGCTGCACAACTGAACAAGAAAGGCAGCACGCAGCACTGACAGGCGGTGATGATTATGAACTTTGTCTCACGATTGCACCGGAAAACTGTGCCAGTTTCGAAAGGCTGGCTGAACTGGCAGACACAAGGGTGACAAGAATCGGAGCGATCACAGACAGCCCCGGCATTCTCTGCTTAGATCAGCATAGTAAAAACCTGATAATGCAGGATCAATCCTATAGTCATTTCAAGGCTAAGGGAGCGTAGATGAGGCATTCAGTGGTTTCGATTTGGCGTAATCCCATTCACTTGCTGGCCTTCGGCTTTGGCAGTGGGTTGGCACCAAAAGCACCGGGAACCGCTGGTACGGCGGTAGGGCTGCTGATTTATTTTTTGCTCCCAAACATGTCCTGGCCGGTATATCTGGTCTTTCTTGCTGTCGCTTTTGTCTTGGGCATTTGGCTATGTGGTAAAACCGCTCACGACCTAGGTGTGCATGATCACGGAGGCATCGTCTGGGATGAATTCGTGGGCTATTGGATTACCCTATTCATGGTCCCGTCTGGCTGGGCTTGGGTGGTTTTAGGCTTTGTAGTGTTCCGATTATTCGACATTCTCAAGCCCTGGCCGATCGGCTGGGTCGATAGGAAGGTGGAAGGAGGCTTGGGGATCATGCTAGATGATGTGATTGCGGGTATAATGGCCGCCCTGTGTATCCAAGCCACTTATTTGTTAAGCTCCTGGGCTGCTCAGTAAGAGAGCTAATACTGTTGCCAATAAAGTTTGTAGCTACGGCTGAGTTGCCTACCCAGTGGGGCACTTCACTATCCATGGTTTTTAAGATTCTGATACCGGCAAGGAACACGTGGCTCTGGTACTTGGTGAGCTTAACCAGAGCGGCCCGTTGCTTTGTCGAATCCACTCCGAATGCCTAACTGGTGATTCCATGTTTAGTCTGCGCTGTGATTGCGGGCAGCAATTACAAAACGATATGGAGAGCATTACGGAGGAAGGAAAAGGTCTAATTCTTTATCTGCGGCAGGAAGGCCGAGGCATTGGCTTACTCGATAAAATAAAGGCGTATGCACTTCAAGACTCCGGAGCAGATACGGTTGAAGCTAATGTGCAACTCGGGTGTCGAAGCGGGTAGCCGCGAGTACCAGATTTGTAAGCCGATGCTGGATTATTTCGATGTCAAGCAAGTGAGGTTGATGACCAATAATCCGCGCAAGGTCGATGCCCGTGCAGAGATGGGAATTGAAGTCACAGAAATTGTGCCCATTCATACCGCTACAAATCCACATAATGAAAATTAGCTTTCTGTTAAGATAAACAAGCTGGGGCATATCAAGTAAATCAGTATTTACGGTAGCTCCAAATTTTAAATCACCGGCTGATCTGATCTGTGAGTTCCAAAAAAAGAACTATCATTGTCGATTTACTGCGCCACGGTCAGCCCGAAGGCGGAGAGGTTTTGCGTGGGCGAATCGATCACCCTCTCACAGAAATCGGTTGGCAGCAGATGAAGTCGGTGACGGCAATTGATGCGGTATTAGATAACGATGTAGCTACAACCCCGTGGACCGAACTCATTACATCGCCTCTACAACGTTGCAGACAGTTCGCCGAATATACCTCTCAGCAAACCAAATTGACATTGAACATCGATAAAGACTGGCAGGAAATTGATTACGGAACCTGGGAAGGAATGTTGCTTTCGGATTGGCGCAAGGAGGCGGCTAATCAGTTTCGCGAATTCAGAAAAGATCTATCCAAGCTGGCACCACCAGAAGGAGAGGACTACCCGACTTTTAGAGATAGAATTGTCAGCGCCTGGGATGCTATCGCAGCAAAGCCCGATGGAAGTCATGTATTAATCGTAACTCATGGCGGCGTAATGCGTGTGGTATTGCCCACAGTGCTCGGAATGCAACTCAACCGAAGTTATCCATTGCATATTCCCTATGCCTGTCTAAGTCGCATTAGCCTGCAAGTGGAAGACGGTATGGTTAGCGCCAGCTTGCTGTCTCACAATGCTCCCATTAAGAACCCCATTTAAGGTATAAGCGATTTGTCGTTTCTATGCTTACACTACAAATGTGATCTCTCTAATATGACATCGGCGTTGCGCCAGAGAGACTGGAACTGCCGTTCCACGATTATGGCGCGTTGGGTCTTGCCCTGATCTCGTAAGGCTTGGTATAGGCCCAGAGTGGTCCAGCCATTTTGCTGATTCCATTCTAGGTCTTTCATGTAAACCGCTTCAGCATCGGCGGGGCGTCCGGCATCCAGCAAGGCCGCTCCCAAGTATAAACGAATCGATTGTGACCAGTCTGGCGGCTCGGTGTAGTTGAGGTTGTCTTGCAGATCTATAGCTGCATTGTAGTGGGCGATAGCGGCGTCCAGATTGCCTTTGGCTTCCTCGATCTCACCGTGTAGCGCATGGGCCGCCAGATTCAATACGTGAGAAGCTGCGGTTGGGCCAACACCAGTGTCATTGATATCATCTGCTGCCATCTGGATCCGAATATTAGCCAATTCAGTTTCCGCAGGCCCCATATGTCCTTTTGCTACGTGGGCGCTGCCCATCACATAACTCCACATACCTTTCAGATAAGGCGTGGGGGTTTGGCTGTTAGCGGCATTATCGGCGTGAATTTTATCCCAACGCCCAAAAATTTTGTCAACGACCCAGGCATGACCCTTGGTTTTCAGCCCTCGATTGACGCCAGGGCCGACATTGGAGGCATTACGAGTAGCTGCCTCTGCCGATTCTTCGCTATTGCCCTGTAGATAATTTGCATAGCGGACGAAATCCAATGCATGAGCCGAATGGGTTTTATGGGACAAGGCATAGGTGCCAATCACTGGAAAGTTAGTGTCTCCCCAAATCTCTGCAAACTGTAGATCGACTATCTGTGATCGCTCATTGATATCGATAGCCTTTTCATATTCACCTACCCGTAAATAAATATGGCCGGGCATATGTACCATGTGCCCGGAGATGGGCAAGGTCCCCTCTAACTTTTGCGCCGCTGGCATGGCGAGTTCCGGCTGTGAAGAGGCTTCCATTAAATGAATATAGAGATGGTTAGCGCCCGGGTGATCATGTTCTGAACGCATCGCCGCTTCTAGGGCAGCTTGAGCTTCTGCGGTGCCGCCCTTAGCCAAGCCATCAATGTCCCAATAGTCCCACTGGGTTGTATTCATATAGGCTTCTGCAAACATTGCGCCGATATCCGGATCATCGGGGTATTTGGCATGCAAACCGCGCATGACATCGAGGTAGGCAAAGTCCCGCTCTGTGTCGTCTGGGATTGCGTCCTTGTTATAGAGTACAAACAAGCCATTAATCATCTCCCGCTCTACCGGGCTGCCATTGTTAATTAACCCCAGCGCTTTGCGAATAGCGGCCAGCCCGGCTCCCTGGGGATCGTCTGGTAGGCCTGCATAGCGGCTATTCGGGTTTGGGCCAGCAGCGTGGGCGAGACCGAAATGGGGCATCGGACTATTTGGGTCTAGCCGCGATGCCTCCTGGTAAGACGCGATAGATTCTGGGAAATAGAAGCCCCATGCCATGCGCAGACCTTGATCAAAAAATTCTTGAGCAGCCTCGGAATCGGTGGAAATAACACGACCGTAAGTGCCTCCTCCAGGTACGATAACGGCCAGGGCTTCATCGGAACTCTGGGCATAGGAAATTAACTGGGACACAATTAAAATAGTCGCTACGGCGGCCAATGCGAGTAATTTGCGCATGGATTCTTCCTCTGTAATTTGTTGTTAGTTGTTGCTGTTAACTCCCACATGACTCAAGAAGGTAACGTGCAAGCGGACAGGCAGTATACATCATGTTTAAACAAAGCATCTTAGGTTGGTAGTTGACCAATCAGCATGTGTGGTTTGACTAAAGCCCGTTCCAACAGGTCAAACAACATTTCCGCGAGAATGGCAAGGCAGGCAGCCGGTATCGCGCCCTGTAATATCAAGCTGGTATCGTTTAGTGCCAGACCGGTGACGATGGGCTCGCCAAGCCCACCCGCGCCTATAAAAGCCGCCAGAGTGGCAGTCCCGATGCTTATAATCGCCGCAGTTTTCACGCCGCTTAATACATTGGGCAAGGCCAAGGGAACCAGCACCTGGCTAAGCTGTTGGACGCGTGTCATACCCATGGCCTCAGCTGCCCGCTTCAAAACTGGATCAATGGTCAGTAAGGCGGTGATGGTGCTTCTCAGAATGGGCAAGAGGGAATACAGGAACAAGGCGATAATTGCAGGAGTCTGACCGATACCAAAAAGAGGAATAAACAGGGCCAACAGGGCAATGGACGGTACGGTCTGCATCAGGCCTGCTATATAGAGCATGGACCGGGATAGCCGTCTGGAGCGATAGATGGTAAAACCTAAAGGCAGACCAACTGCACAACCCAAAGACAGTGCAATAAAGGTCAGCTGCAAATGCACGGAGGTGTTATGCCACAGGCGTGACCACATGTCTGAGCCGGAACCTCTCGCATTGTCGCTACGGGCTACCAAACCTTCCTCCGCCAGGAATTCCGCTGCCACTTCGGCAAAAGATTTGCCGTCCAGCATTATCCGGCCATTGAGTTCTCGCATGCGAGACTCGTTGATACGTCCTGTCAGATTGTCGATGGCGGCGCGAGCCTGAATCGGCAGTTCGCTGCGAATAAGGGGCACGCCGGAATAACGGGGAAAGAAATTTAAATTATCTTCCAGAATCAACAGGTCATAGCGGTCCAGGTCGCCATCGGTTGAATAGGCATCGGTGACGTCAATGGAACCATCGTCAATAGCCTGATAGGTGAGACCGTGGTCCATGCCGATAGCTTGTTGAGTAAACCCATAGGTCTCCACCAAGCCGGGCCAGCCATCAGGACGATTTAAAAACTCGACACTGAACCCCAGATCGATATTAGGCTGTACCGCCAGTTCGGAGATCGTGCTAATACCCAGCTGTTTTGCGTAGTCTCGTTTTATGGTAAGTGCATAGGTATTGTTAAATCCAATAGAGGGCATCATTTCAACACCCTGGCTTAATAGTTGGGCATTGAGACCCTCCAAACTGGAGTCGCCGTCGTTGAAGATGACTTGTGCTACTGTGCCGGTGTATTCAACATAGACATCGACTTCCCCCGTGCGCAACGCTTCATATATGATAAGCGTACCGCTCATGCCAAAGTTTCTATCCACTCGATAGCCGGCATGTTCAAATAGTTGGGATATCACTTCCGCCAGCAAGTAATTTTCATTGAAGTTTTTGCTACCCACGGTTAGGGATAATGGCTCCTCACTTTGCTGTGCCATACTTGTGTGGGCAAACCCAAAAAATATGAGCAATAGGAATAGAAGTAAGCGATTGGAGAAATAACTAAGCATGCGCATTGCCCCCGGCACGGAACAAAGCTTCCACATAATCGCTGGCCGGGTTGTTTTCAATTTCAGCCACTGTACCCTGTTGTTCGATTTTTCCATCACATAGCACGATTATTTGCTGTGCGAGTTTGGTGGCCTCGAACATGTCGTGTGTAACCAACACGATGGAACGGATTTCGGCCTGCTGTAGTTTTAAAAATTCATCATAAATAATGTCTCGGGTTACCGGGTCCAGTGCGGAAAAAGGTTCATCCAGCAGCAGAAGGGGTGGCTTCAGCATCATGGCGCGGCACAGGCTCACCCGTTGCTGCTGTCCTCCCGATAAACTGTAGGGGTAACGATCACGCAAGTCTACATCCAGTTTCAGCAATCGCATTAGTTGTTGATAGCGATCTTGGATATCCGTAGTCGACCATTTTTGGAGCGTCGCCATAAGGGTAATATTTTGAAAAACTGACAAGTGAGGAAATAAGCCAGCGCCCTGTACGCTGCAACCAATTTTCAGGCGTTGGGATGTGATATTATTTGAATTTACGGCGGCACCAAAAACAGAGACCTGACCCTTCTCGGGCACAACAAGGCCATTAGCGAGCTGTAATAAGGTGGATTTTCCGCTGCCACTCTCACCGACAATAGCTGTTGTGATATTTGATTTTATGCTAAAAGTCAGCCCATGCAGAATTGTCTTAGTGTCGTAAGATTTGGTAATTCCATCATATTCGATACATGCTAAAGTCATTTATCCAAATCCATGGATAGTGCTATGTTCACTTGCGGGAACCGATTTTTGCCTGAGTTTCCAAACTTTCTGCGTCAACTCGATTAATTCATTTACAATTAACCCTCAGCATTGATGAAAAGGAGAATAGATTCTCCTCTCTTCCTGTTTCTGGTTCAAGTTCAAGTTGCAACTATCCAGCAGGATTGGGCTTTCCTCTATAATTTGTAACAATTGGCTCAGTTCTCACCACCTATAATGCAGCCCTTATCATTGTGTGGCAGTTTTTCTGGTTCTCGGTATTGCTCCAATTTCCCGGGGTTGGCCCGCCTTTCGCTGTGTAATCTACCGATGGAGGTATGTTAATTTACAGGCTAGATAATTACTGTAGAATCAAGACATTGATTCTGGTGCATTCAGTCAGGACCTGAGCTACCGGCCTTTGGTCACCAACTGCTACTTTGGGAAGCCTTAATATGATCTTAAATCGGATGAAATGGACAATAGCATTTTTGAGCCTTGTTCTAATTGGCTGCGGTGGTGGGTCTGAGGAGAGGCGAGTGGAAGTGGGTGCCCGTGAAGGGGTGCTGCATTTTGGCAACGGCACAGAAGTGCAGGGATTGGACCCACACATTGTTACAGGCGTGCCGGAACATCATATAGTCACCGCTCTGTTTGAGGGCCTGACCAGTAAGAATCCCTATACGCTCGAATCCGAACCCGCTGCAGCAAAAAGCTGGGACATTAGCGAGGACGGCCTTACTTACACCTTTAATTTACGAGAGGATGGCCGTTGGACTAATGGCGACCCAGTGACTGCTGAAGATTTTCGCTGGTCCTTCGAAAGGGCGCTGACTCCGGCGCTGGGTAATCAGAATAACTATATGCTGTTTCCGATTGCGAATGCTGAAGCATTTGCCAATGGGGAAATCGATGACTTTAAACAGGTGGGCGCTAAAGTTATTGATCAAACCACTTTACAAGTAACGCTGCGAACACCAACCCCCTATTTCCTGCAGTTGCTGGATCACTACATTGCCTATCCTGTGCATAGAAACACGGTCGAAGCTTTTGGTAGCTACACCGACCGTATCTCGCAATGGGCTCGTGAGGGCAATATCGTCACCAACGGTGCGTTTGAATTGATTGAATGGCAGGTCAATTCTCATATTCGAGTGGAAAAAAATCTGTCTTACTGGGATGCCGAGAACATTAAACTTAATGCCATTGTCTATTACCCAACCGAAAATCTGGTGACAGAGGAGCGCATGTTCCGCGATGGTCAATTACATCGAACCAATGAAGTGCCGCTGGATAAAGTATCTGTCTATCTTGCAGATGACCCGGACCGCATTGTCATTGCTCCCTATCTCGGTACTTACTACTACATGATTAATACCACTCGAAAACCCTTTGACGATGTCCGCGTGCGTAAAGCACTGGTAATGTCGATCGATCGTGAATTGCTCAATGAAACGGTGTTGGAAGGTATTATGGATCCTTCATATGCCCTCGTTCCTCCGGGAACTCTGGGCTATCAACCACCGAAGATTTTTGCCTATGATCCAGACCAGGCCAAAGCTTTATTGGCCGAAGCAGGCTTCCCCAATGGCGAGGGCTTTCCTGTATTCGAACTGCTCTATAACACCCAGGAAAATCATCGTAAGATTGCTATCGCTATTCAACAAATGTGGCAGGCAAACCTGGGTATTTCTGTTTCTCTGCTAAACCAGGAATGGCGCGTTTATCTAAATTCCCAGGAAAACCAGAATTACGATATCAGTCGTCGAGGCTGGATTGGCGACTATGTTGATCCCAACACTTTTTTGGATATGTATATTACTGATGGAGGTAATAACAAGACTGGGTTTTCAAATCAACGCTATGACCAATTGGTGCTGGGGGAGGCCCCGACTAAACTTAATCAGGATGAACGGTTTGCCCTCTACTACGAAGCGGAAACCATTCTTATGGAAGAAGTACCTATCATTCCAATTTATACCTATCAAACCAAATCCCTAAGAGATCCCAGCTTTAAAGGGGCTCCTTCAAATATCATGGATCATTACAACTGGAAGTATGTCTACCTAGAAGCGTCGGAATAATCAGGCGATAAAATTATGTGGCGATTTATTGCTGTTCGCACCCTACAGGCTATTCCAGTTATCCTGACCGTTATTACGGTCACATTCTTTCTCGTCAGGGCAGCGCCAGGTGGCCCTTTTTCTAGCGAAAAAGCAGTTTCTGATCAGGTGAAGGCGGCTCTGGAAGAGCAGTACAGGCTCGACCTTCCAGCTTATGAACAGTATTTTGCCTATATGGTTGATCTGTTCCGCGGTGATTTTGGGCCCTCTTTTAATTTTCCTAGCCGCAGCGTTAATGAACTAATTTTTCAGGGGCTTCCGATTACTCTGGAGTTAGGTCTCTATGCCATGCTGATCGCGGTATTGATTGGCGTTGTTGCTGGTGTATGCGCCGCATTAAAGCCCAACACTTTGCAGGACTATATACCCATGAGCCTCTCAATGATTGGCATTTGCATGCCTTCATTTTTGTTAGGGCCTGTTTTGGTATTAGTCTTCGGTATTTGGTTGGACTGGGTCCCTATTTCTGGATGGGGGAATTCGGCCGGAGACAAACTGCTTCCCAGTATCACGCTTGGCGCCATGTATGCGGCTTATATTGCCCGTCTAAGTCGCTCTGGTATGCTCGAGGTGCTATCGCAGGATTATCTGCGTACTGCGCGAGCCAAAGGCTTGCCGGAATATATCGTGATAATAAAGCATGCCCTGCGTGGTGGATTACTGCCAGTAGTCGCTTATATTGGCCCCGCCTTTGCAGGCTTATTAAGCGGCTCTTTTGTGGTGGAAACTGTTTTTCAGATTCCTGGCCTGGGACGATTTTATGTTCAGGCCGCTTTTAATCGTGACTACACCATGATACTGGGCACGACGGTATTCCTGGCAAGCTTGATAGTAGTTTTTAATTTACTCTCTGACATACTTTCCGCCTGGATCAACCCCCGCTTGCGCTACCAGTTCAGGAAATAAATGGCTACCAGCACTTCCACTGAGTCCTCGCTACTGGCAATGCCCAAAGGTGTATCTCTGTGGCGGGATGCCTGGCTGCGATTACGTAAAAACAAGCTTGCTATGTTTGGTTTGGGTTTCCTGCTTTTGGTGATGGTTGTATGTTTGCTGACTCCCTGGATTGCGCCCTATGGTTATGAAGAACAGGATCTGAGATTGGGGGCTGTTTCACCCAGTGCTGCACACTGGCTGGGCACGGATACCTTTGGTCGGGACTTGCTGACTCGCATTCTTTATGGTGGTCGGGTGTCTCTATTGGTGGGCTTCGTCGCCACCGCAGTTGCCCTAGTAATTGGGGTGGCTTATGGGGCGATTGCAGGATATGTTGGTGGCAAACTGGATGCTGTCATGATGCGCTTCGTGGATATTTTGTATGCCTTGCCAATTATGATTTTTATCATTTTGTTAATGGTCGTGTTTGGCCGTAACCTACTGCTCCTGTTTCTCGCTATCGGTGCCATCGAGTGGCTGACTATGGCGCGCATCGTTCGCTCCCAGGTGCAAAATCTTCGGGACCAGGAATTTGTTGAAGCGGCCATGTCCTTGGGTTTGTCGCCGTCAGCAATTGTTGTCAAACATCTTATCCCGAATGCCTTGGGCCCAATCATTGTCTATACCACGCTTACTATCCCTAGTGTCATGTTACTTGAAGCGTTTCTTAGTTTTCTTGGCTTGGGCATTCAACCGCCTGAATCATCCTGGGGTCTGCTAATTTCATATGGTGTCGAAACCATGGAGGAGTACCCCTGGCTGCTTATTTTCCCTGGTCTGGCTCTGTCGCTGACATTATTTTCTCTGAACTTCCTCGGTGATGGTCTGCGCGATGCGCTTGATCCGAAAGCGTCAAGGGATTAATTGATATGCCATTACTTCAGGTTACTGACCTTTCAGTATATTTTCATACCCGTAACGGGGTTTTGAAAGCGGTCGACGGCATCAGTTTTGAGGTGGAAGCAGGGAAAACCTTTGCGATTATTGGCGAGTCCGGATCAGGTAAATCCGTCGCCTGTTACAGCATGCTGGGACTCGTTCCCATGCCGCCGGGAAAAATCGAAGCCGGCCGTGTTTTATTTGAAGGCAAGGACTTACTAACTTTAAGCGAAGCCAAATTGCGAAAAATAAGGGGCAAGGGTATTTCTATTATATTCCAGGACCCCATGACCTCCCTGAATCCTTTTCTTACAGTAGGTGATCAGCTAATAGAACCCTTACGTTTGCATTTTCCCATTAGCAAGAAAGAAGCCTGGAACAAGGGTATTGAAATTCTTGAGGAGGTGGGCATTAAAAATGCTGCTCAACGCATGTGTTCCTGGCCCTTCGAATTTTCTGGTGGCATGAGACAGAGAGTTGTTATCGCGATGGCTTTAGTCACTGAGCCAAAAATAATTATTGCAGATGAACCTACCACTGCACTGGACGTTACCGTGCAGGCTCAAATACTCAAACTGCTGAAAGAATTGCAAGAGAAAAGAAACATTGGCGTCATTTTTATAAGTCATGATTTAAGTGTGGTTGCGGATATCGCCGACCAGATGGCGGTTATGCAAAATGGCCGATTTGTTGAGCAAGGAACACGTGATGAAATCTTTACTAACCCCCAGCATGACTACACGCGGAAACTTCTGGCGGCCGTGCCAAATTTTGAGAAGCCGGAGCAGGAAAATAAATCCGAGCAAAATTTAGTGGAAGTCGAGAGTTTACATATTCAATTCCCATCTAACCGAGGTGAAGCGCCGATTAAAGCGGTGGATGATGTGTCACTGGACATTAAGCCAAATGAAATTCTGGGCTTGGTGGGGGAGTCTGGATCTGGTAAATCAACTCTGGGCAGGGCTATTATCAGGTTGTTAAATCCGACTTCAGGCAAAATCAGATTTGACGGACAGGACATTACTCGCTTGTCTATGGCTGAAATGAAACCGCTGCGAAGACAGATGCAAATAATTTTTCAAGATCCTTATGCCAGTCTGAATCCTCGAATGGCTGTTTATGACACGTTGGCAGAACCGCTGCTACTGCACAAAATTGTTACTAAGAAAGACCTCGATGGTGCCGTCTGCTCGCTCATGGATTCAGTGGGGCTATCACGGGAAAGCGTCTTGCGTTATCCCCATGAGTTTTCTGGCGGTCAGCGTCAGCGTATTGCAATTGGTCGGGCAATCGCCACTAAACCGGGATTCATTATCGCCGATGAGCCGGTGTCGTCTCTGGATGTCACTATACAGGCACAAATTCTGGATTTATTATTGGAACTGGTAGAACGTTTTAATCTTACCATGCTGTTCATCTCACATGATCTTGGTGTGGTGCGTTACCTGGCTGATAGAATTTTGGTGATGAAGGAAGGTAAGTTGGTGGAACATGGCACTGTACATCAAGTGTTTAATTCACCTCGCGAAGTGTATACACAGGAGTTATTGAATGCGATTCCTGGTAGGACACTGACAGATTGAAAAGGCATGGGTTATTTCAACTTCTATAATTCCTATAGTATCGCCTCAGTTAAATGATGGCATAGCTACCTGAGTATAAATCAACATGAAACTAGCAGCGCAATTAGAAAAACTTGGTACCGAGACAGCCTTTGCTGTGTCTGCAGCGGCGGCAGCGTGGGGTGCCAAGGGCAATAAAATATATCCTTTTCATTTGGGTGATATCAACATCCCCACACCCGAGAACATTGTAGAGGCCACCAGGAAAGCGATAGCGGATGGCTACACGGGGTACTGCCCTGGTGCTGGAATCCCGGAGCTAAGAGCGGCCATCGCAAGTGATGTTGGCACAAAAAGGCAGCTCGACTATAACGCCGAGGATGTCTCTATTCAGCCTGGAGGCAAACCAGTAATTGGCAAGTTTTTGGTAGCAGTAATGAACCCAGGTGACGAGGTGCTCTATCCCAATCCTGGCTATCCGATTTATGAGTCCCAGATTGAGTATCAGGGTGGTATCTCTGTTCCCTATGGCTACATCGAGACTGAGTCGGGTTTTGATTTGGACCTGAATGGGATTAAGAACGCAATTAGCGCCAAAACTCGAGTACTAATCTACAATAATTTTCAGAACCCCAATGGCGCACAATCCTCTCGCGCGGAGATGGAGCAGTTGGCAGAGCTCGCGATAGAGAACGATCTATGGGTTTTGAGTGACGAGGCTTATTTTGAAATTCAATACAGCGGACAAGCCGAATCCATAGTCAGCTTACCCGGCATGCGGGAAAGAAGCGTTATTCTCTATACCTGTTCCAAGCGCTTCGCCATGACCGGCTGGCGACTTGGCGCCGCGATTGGACCGCAATCGGTGATCCAGGTTTTCAATAAGCTCAACACCAATATCGAATCCTGTACCACCCATTTTATTCAAAGAGCCATGGTCGAAGCGATTGAAGGGGATACCTCGGGTCCCGATGCCATCATCGATGAACTGCGGCGGCGGCGGGATGCCGCGGTTGCAGCGCTTAATTCGATTGCAGGTATTTCGATCGCGCCTCCCGATAGTACGTTTTATCTGTTTCCTAATGTCACCCGTATCATGAAGGATAAGGGCTTCACCGATGTAAATCAGTTAATGGACGAAGCGTTAACGGCTACTAATGTGTCTTTTTGCACACGCAAGCATTTTGGGCGGGCTATGGAAGCTGAGAAAGAACACTATGTCCGGTTTGCCTATTCCGGGATCGGTGTTGAGGATATTTGTGAAGGCATGGGAAAATTAAAAAGCTACTTTGAAGAGGGCACTCTAGCCTGATCTATATACCGGCACATGAGTTCTGCTCCCTGCAGCGCTCTGGGTGTATGGCGTTGCAGTAGTTCGGGTGGGATGAAGAACAGATTATCAAGTTTGGTTGCGGTGAGGCTGGGCCAGCGCTTCCAATTATCCAGCCATTCCGGTCTCTGTATATCCATACCGCTAGCTACTATTACTGTCGGGTTGCGTGCCAATACCGCTTCCTCACTCACTTTTGGCGCGATTTGAGAGATATCAGAAAAAATGTTTTCGCCACCACACAGCTTAATAATGTCATTGATGAGTTCACGGCCTCCGGCGGTGATGAGAGGTGAATTCCATACTTGGTAAAAAGTGCTAACAGGCGTTTTTGAGCTATACTCGGCACGCAGTTTTTGAAGTTTTTCTCTGAAGTCCTTAACTGCTAGATTTGCCACGCTTTCTGTATCCGCGAGTAAGGCCAATTTTTCGATATGGTTTGGAATGGAATTCAGCTGATCAGGCTCTGCAACATAGACTGTCAGCCCGAGTTTTTGCAGTCTTGTTACCGAAGCCCGTGGATTGCCAGATTGCCAGGCTACAACAAGGTCCGGGCTTAATTCCAAAATCCGCTCTATATCCAGCATATCGAATCTGCCAATGATTGGCAGCGATTTTGCCGCTTCAGGAAAGTCGCTGTACTCCACCACGCCAACCAGTTTGTCGCCAGCACCTGCGGCATATAACAGTTCTGTAAGGGATGGTGCCAAGCTGATGATTTTGTTTGCCGGGGTTGCCAGGCTGACCAATTTATTATCGTCATCGATTACTTCGACCGCGACAAGCGATTGGCAAATCAACAAACTCAGGCACCCTGCAAACAGTTGGATTTTGCCTGTGATATTCAGTTTGAAACAGGTCAAGTTCATCAGTACTCGATCCCTTTTTGCGCTTTAATTCCCGCGTAAAAAGCATGCTTGTTTTCGGTTAGCTCGCTCACCGTATCTGCCAACTCGAGAAGTTCCTTACTGGCATTTCTCCCGGTTACAACTACGTGTTGATTTGCCGGGCGATTTTTTAGCGCACTGAGTACCATCTCTTTATCGAGGTATCCATAGGTAAGCATATAGGTAAGCTCATCCAGAATTACCAGTTCAATGCCATCGTTAGTGAGAAGCGAGCTCGCTTGTTGCCAGGTTTTTTCGGCAGCGGCTATATCCTTATCTCGATCCTGGGTTTCCCAGGTAAAACCAGTATTCATAACATGAAAATCAACCAATGGATTGTCCTGGAATAACAGCTGTTCGCCACACTCCCATTTCCCTTTGATAAACTGAGCGACGGCGCAACGTAGCCCATGGCCCACGCTGCGAGCGAGCATGCCAAACGCAGAGGAGCTTTTACCCTTACCATTGCCTGTGAGAACGATGAGCAGGCCTTTATCAATAGTGGCTTCTGCAATGCGCCCGTCAATGTGCTCTTTCTTGCGTTGCATGGCTTTCTTATGGCGTGTGTTTCTGTCTTCTGTATTCGACATTGAGGTGCCTAAATTAAAGTATCTATAAGCTTAAATGTAATTCTATCCAGAAATACAATTCGTAACGAAGCCTCGCTTCTTATTCGGCTAAGGACTTGTTCATCAGGAAGGGAGTTGCAGAAGAGTATGAGAACGTTGACTCAACCACCGACATCGCCCTCCGCTGCATCAAGGTAAAGAAGTTTCTCAGGTAGGTGTCGGACTCAGATCTGGAAATGAATTCCGAAAAATTACCCTTGCGGGAGCAGTGTTGGCTTCAAAACAACTTCCCATTGAGCCACTAACGTCGCCACCAGAAGCACCTGAAAATACTAGATCCATCAATTATAAAGCGAATATCCGGATTCCACGAATTCTATAGTCATGACTTGAAAGAGTCAATTATTGAAGGGTTGGTTCAACCCGAAGTAGTTTTTAGACTGCTTCTGATTGAAGCTTGCAGGCGACCATTTTGCTCTTGATTGCTGCTTCAATGGAGCCGCTATCAAGTGATACACCGGAAAGCATTTCGGGGGCTTTGCCGTGGCTCGTAAATTCGTCCGGCAGGCCTAGATTCAGCACTGGGATCTGGTAATTTCTGCGCAGCAAGAATTCATTAACTGCGGAACCCGCACCCCCAGCAATAGCATTTTCTTCAACAGTAACCAATAGTTGATGGCGTGTAACCATATCGCTAATCAAGTTTTCATCGAGAGGTTTAATAAAACGCATGTCAATTATGGTGGCATTTAGCCTGTTTGCTGCATTCAGTGCTGGCGCTACCATGCTACCGAATGCCAGGATTGCAACCGATTTGCCTTCGCGTCGAGATATACCTTTACCAATTGGCACTACTTCATTATTAGCATTTACGGCCACCTCAGGCCCCTTTCCACGTGGATAACGTACTGCAGTTGGCCCTTCAATTTTAAAGGCGGTATTTAGCAATTTATGTGTTTCATTCTCATCACTGGGGGCCATTACGATCATGTTGGGAATACAACGCAGAAAACTGAGGTCGAAACTGCCAGCATGAGTAGGGCCATCTTCGCCCACAAGGCCTGCTCTATCTATAGCGAACAACACATTGAGATTTTGCAAAGCGATGTCATGTATCAACTGGTCGTAAGCGCGTTGTAAAAATGTGGAATAAATTGCCACGATTGGTTTTAAGCCATCACAGGCCATTCCTGCAGCGAAGGTAACCGCGTGTTGCTCGGCGATTGCCACATCATGAAATCTGTCCGGGTACTCCTCTGCAAAGCGCTCCATCCCGGAGCCACCTCCCATCGCAGGAGTTACGCCCACTACAAGCGGGTCTTGGGCGGCTCTATCGCATAACCAGTTACCAAAAACTTGTGAGTAGGTGGGTGCTGTCGGCTCTTCTTGGGTAGTAGATTCAGCGGTGTTCTCAGGTTCCAGATTTTTAGCTTTAGTCTCATCTTCGCTGGCGCTTACATTGTCTTTTGGCTTGATTTTACTCATGGCATGCATGCCAAATGGATCGTTCTCAGCTTTCAGATAGCCCTTACCCTTCTGAGTGACAATGTGAAGCAATTGGGGGCCTTTTAGCGTTTTAATATTTTTCAGAATATCAACTAAGCCAACCGCATTATGGCCATCGATCAGACCAATGTAGTTGAAGCCAATTTCTTCAAAAAGAGTGCCAGGTGACACCATTCCTTTCATATATTCTTCAGCGCGGGAAGCCGCTTTGAGTGCTGGAGGTATTTTTGACAAGACACGCTTACCTCCTGAAAGAATGAAATTGTAGGGTTTGCTCGCCCACATGCGCGCGAAATAACTGGAAAGCCCACCTACACTATTTGATATAGCCATGTTGTTATCGTTGAGGATAACTAAAATATTTTCATCCAGGTGACCGGCATGGTTTAGCGCTTCGAATGCCATCCCTGCTGTCATAGCGCTGTCACCTATTACGGCAATATTATACTGATCTTTATGCTGTAATTTTGCCGCGGACATCATGCCCAAGGCGGCACTTATTGAGGTGCTTGAATGCCCAACTCCGAAGCAGTCATACTCGCTTTCGTCCCGGCTTGGAAAAGCGCTCAAACCGCCAGCCTGGCGCATGGTTAACATCTGATCACGGCGACCGGTTAGAATTTTGTGCGGATAAGCCTGGTGCCCAACGTCCCAGACTAGGCGATCATGTGGTGTGTTGAATACATAGTGCAGAGCGATTGCAAGTTCAACCACTCCCAGTCCGGCTCCTAAGTGGCCGCCAGTCTGACCCACCGCATAGAGCAGGAACAGGCGCAACTCATCAGCCAACTGCGACAGCTGGCCAAGTTCTATCTGTTTCAGATCATTGGGGTTGTCGATCTGATCAAGCAGGGGGGTATCCGGCCTGACTATTGGGATTTCATCGAGCATCTGTCTCTATCGCTCCAAATTCGCCCTTACTTAGCCTCATTAGTGAATATAGTGCTGAATTTGCGCGTAAGGTAAAGCAGTGGGGAGTATCCGTCAATCAGTGTACTCTTTTGACAATAAATTGTGCCAGCCAGCGCAATTCATCGGCACTCTGTGTTAGTGGCTCGAGGGCAGCGACGGCCCGCTCCGAAAGCTCAGTCGCCTTTGCGCGGGCAGCACCCAGACCTAACAATGAGACATAAGTGGGTTTGTTCTGAGATTGATCTGAGCCCCGAGGCTTGCCTAGCGTATCGGTGTTACCAGTTACATCAAGAATGTCGTCCTGGATCTGAAAAGCCAGTCCGATATTTTCTGCGTAGCGGCTCAAGGCTTGAAATTGCTCGTCGGTAACGGCAGGAGAGCTTAGAGCACCCAGTTGTACGCTGGCTTTGATTAATGCCCCGGTTTTAAGACTGTGCATGATTTCAAGTTGCGCCAGCTCCAGCTGCTTGCCAACAGCAGTAGAATCCAACTCCTGACCTGCCACCATACCTTGTGCACCGGCAGCTTCACTAAGAATGGTCACCATTCTTAACCGCACATTGCTAGAAATTGCATCTGTACTGCAATTGGCTATAACCTGGAAAGCTAGGGATTGGAGTGCGTCACCAGTTAGTATTGCGGTGGCCTCATCATAGGCCTTATGCACTGCAGGTATACCGCGTCGGAAGTCATCGTTGTCCATAGCAGGTAAGTCATCATGAACCAGTGAGTAGCAATGTATCAACTCCACAGCGCAGGCGGCTGTATCAGCGTGTTTAAGTTCATCGCCAATGGCAAGAATACTGGCATAGGCAAGAACAGGCCGGATCCGCTTGCCGCCCTTCAGGGTGGCGTATTGCATGGCGGCCGACAGCCTCTCACTGCGAACCTCGTTGCTGAGGTGAGTTGTCAGGGCGCTTTCTACACGCTGTTGGCATTGCTCCAGGAATGCCTGCAGCGCAGGCGAGGAGGGGAGATTCATTAGTTCGGTTTACTCGTCTGCTGTGTCGGCATTTAGCTCTTGAGTGTCGCCGTTGTCATTGATCAAAATCTGAACTTTTTGCTCAGCTTGTTTGAGAGCAGTTTGACACTCTCGGGTCAGCTTGATGCCCTTCTCAAATGCTTCGAGTGACTCCTCAAGGCTTAATTCACCCTCTTCCATTGCACTGACTAACTCTTCGAGATTTCCCAGAGTTTGCTCGAAATCAAAGTTGGCTTGTTTCTTCTTGGTCATATCAGGCGTCCACTATTGCCTTCGGCTCACTATCGCAGTATGCGGCTGTTAAAACTGCGCTTTTGCTAAACATAGCACATGCCCATAACCGCTGTATTGGCCAATTTTCATATTATAATGAGAATATAATTTTTGTATTTGTGATCATTTTTGTTAATACTGAACGGCAAGGTCCTACAATCAGTAAGAGTGGTCACGCTTAGGAATGTGAAGAACACGATGAGCATCAGATTTTCAACCACACCATCCGCCTCTTTTGCGTGCCTGCTGGAATTTTGCATTGTCTTGGTGATAGCTACAGGACAGAGCGCTAGTGGCGATTTTGAGGTTTTTTTTCGCGCTTGTTTTTGACTATGCAGGCTACAGCGAGTAATCAGATGAGTGATCTGGCTTATGGCACCGAAATTCGGAAGCGACATGCAGATAATTTTATAGTAGGTTTTGACCGCCTAGTGAAATTAGCAAATGAGTGCGACAGCGACAACATAATACTCGATTCGCTAATTTATTCAGTTCATTGTCTGTTCAGTAATCGGTTACGCGAATTGCATCCACAGATACAATTTGAATTGATAACCGGAGCTGATTCCGTGGTCTACCTCGAGCAGATAGTCATTTTACAGGCTTAGAGTCCTATCTGTTTTTATTTTAACTAGAGTTGGAAGGGAAACGTATGGATTTAGTAATAGTTGTAGTGGTACTGATAATTATCGAATACATAGCATTCGGTATTTTAGTGGGCCGGGCGCGAGGGAAGTATGGTATCGCCGCACCGGCGGTAAGTGGTGATCCAATATTCGAAAGGTACTATCGAGTCCAGCAAAATACAGCGGAGCAATTGCTGGCATTCCTGCCGGCGATTTTTCTCTATAGCAATCTAGGTAATACCACAGCGGCAGCGGTACTAGGACTTGTGTTTTTGGTAGGTCGAATAGTGTATTTGCGAAGTTATGTGGCAGATCCAAAATCTCGCGGTCTGGGTTTCGGAATGACCTTCTTGCCTACAGTTTTTATGCTGATCGCTTCGCTTTTCATTGGGCTAAAGAGTTTGGCTGGCATGTAGATCTCTAGCGCCTTTTCCTCTAGCCAATGGCATAGTCGCCCGAAATAATTGGAATAGCTAATCTTCTGATTGCATTTTTACCGGCGCTGGCCGTTGTGTTTATTTTGTTTCGATGGACAAAGGATGAACCAGAATCCATTTATGGCCTAGCAAGGATATTAGGTCAGTTGCTGGTCGTAGTCTACTTCCTCAGCTTCATCTCCGAATTTGCAAACGGAGTCGTTGTCACAGCAGCACTGCTGGCAATGGTTTTCATAGTCTGGATTTTGGGTTCTGGTATGACCAGCGTCCGCTGTGGGGCTAATAATTCTATTGATCGGTGGCTTGGTTCTGTGTGGGACCGGTTGCTATCTGGGAGTCAGGCGGCTGAGGAGAAACACCGGAAAATTATTCAGAGAATAGTGCGCGTAAGCGATCTGTTGCAACCCCAAAGATATCTACCAATCTTCGAATAATCTAGGAAAAAGGTTAATTTAAGCCAATTCAGGCACACTCAACCCGCTTATTGCATAAAATCACGCATTTAAATTCTACCTGACTGGTAAATATGGCAGTATCGGTGGTTGAGCTCCTGTTTTAGCAGCTCACGGGGAGCTAACCTCAAATAAGCATTAGACAGAAGCCCCTGTTGTACAAACTTTAAAAATAACTGAAACATGCGTGACTATTTTTTTCGACGCTTACTGTTGATACCTCCGACTCTGATCGGCGTAACCGTGATCGTGTTTTTTATAACTCGGCTGGTGCCTGGCGGCCCCATCGAGCGCGCTATTATGGAAGCCCAGTTTGCCGGCGGAGGCGTCCAGTCTGTTGCAGGACAGAATATGTCGCTGTCCGAGGCCCAACTGGATCGACTCCGGGAATATTACGGTTTCGATAAGCCGGTGTTTCAGAGCTATGTGGATTGGGTAAGCAAGGTAGCCACAGGTGATTTGGGCACCTCCTATCGTTTTAATCAACCGGTTTGGGATGTCATCGCCAGCCGCTTCCCGGTTTCGCTCTATTATGGGCTCATTACCCTGATAATAACCTACTGTATTTCGATCCCCCTTGGGGTACTCAAGGCAATAAAACACCGAACCTTTGTAGACAATGCGACATCCATCTTTATTTTCGTTGGCTATGCCGTGCCTGGCTATGCGTTGGGTTCTTTATTACTACTCTATTTTTCGGTGCGACTGGAATGGTTTCCAATGGGGGGATTTACCAGTTTGCAATTTGGCGAGATGGGTCTATGGGATAAGATTAAAGACCTGCTGGACCATTCAATACTTCCGCTGATTTGTTACCTGGTGGGCAGCTTTGCCCTAGTGACTCTATTGCTGAAAAATCACCTAATGGATAACCTCGCTGCCGACTATATAAGAACGGCGGTAGCGAAGGGTGTTTCATTTCGTAAAGCAGTTACTCGACACGCACTGCGCAACTCACTAATCCCTATCGCGACAACGTTTGGGCAGAACATCACATTGCTGGTTTCAGGCTCATTCCTAATTGAAACTATTTTTGACATCAATGGTTTTGGCCTGTTGGGTCTTACCTCCATTATAGATAGGGATTACCCGGTCGTGATGGGCGTTGTATTTCTGGCCAGCTTGCTGCTGCTAATGGGCAATATTATTTCAGATATTTTGGTGGCGCTGGTTGATCCGCGCATCAGGTTTCACTAGGAAAGCCGCGTTGTTCAATTTTAATCCACAAACTCTAAAGAAATTGCGTCGCTTCCGCGAGATTAAACGGGGTTACTACAGCTTTGTTATTTTGGCTGTGTTTTTGGTTTTGAGCTTGATCGGGGAGTTGTTAATCAATAACCGCGCTTTGATTGTGAGCTATGAAGGGGAGCTACACTACCCGACCTACAGCGCATTTCATCCTGGTACTGATTTTGGCCTCGATTATCCCTATGAAACCAACTACCGGGATTTGAAACAGAGTTTTGCCGACCAGGCTTCAGGCAACTGGGTGCTATTGCCGTTGGTACCCTATAGCCCGTTTGAGAATGATGCCAGCACGGGTATTTTTCGACCCGAGCCACCAGAGGTGGAAAAGAAGCACTACTTGGGCACCGACGCCACCAGCCGCGATATTTTGGCGCGACTATTCTATGGCACCCGTATTGCTCTGGTTTTTGCTCTCGGGTTTATGGTTTCTGTCTATCTAATAGGCGTAGCTGTGGGCTGTGCCATGGGTTACTTCGGCGGTATGTTCGATATGCTCACTCAGCGCTTGATTGAGATTTGGAGCAATATTCCCTTTCTTTATATGGTGATCATCGTATTTTCTGTGATACCTGACACCTTTTCTGTATCGACGAGAATTCTTATTCTATTGGGGGTAATGGTGTTGTTCTCTTGGACCTCCATGACCTATTACATGCGGACCGAAACCTACAAGGAAAAGACCAGAGACTATGTGGCCGCCGCTATTCTAATTGGCTCCTCCAATACACGAATCGTTTTTCGGCACATACTGCCCAATGTATTGGCGACACTGGTTACGTTTATGCCATTTACCATTGTGGCGGCAATTGCATCGATTACAGCACTGGACTTCCTCGGCTTTGGTTTACCGCCGCCCACGCCGAGCTTGGGCGAACTTCTGAAACAAGGCACACAAACATTAAGGACTGCGCCCTGGATTATCATGTCAGCTTTTGGCGCATTAGTGGTTCTACTTACATTAGTTACATTCATAGGTGAGGCAATACGGGAATCATTCGATCCTAAGAAATTTACTACTTACAGGTAAAGCGAATTGTCCGGAGATTTATATGCAAAGAATAGAGAATATTAAGTTTTATATTTTAAGTGCACTGGTACTGTTATTAGTAGCCTGTGGTGGAGAATCTGACCAGGGTGCTGAAGTCGAGTCCAGTTTGGACAATACCCAGGAAATACTGGATTTTTATGACGCAAATCCTGAGCTGATTACATTTGCTACCATAGATGACTTGCCTAATGATCTGATTTGGGAAGAGGGTATGGATCAACCTGAAATCGGTTCTCCCGATGCAGTGAAGGGTGGAACCTACTATGAAGTGTTAGATGATTTTCCTCCAACATTACGGACCATTGGGCCTGATTCAAATTTTTCTTCCCGTAGCTGGATTCGAGACAATTATGACATGACCTGGGCTATGCCCCACCCGAATACCAATGAGTATTATCCAGGAATGGCCGAAGCCTGGGCGATTTCCTTAGAACGAAAAACAATCTACGTGAAAATTAATCCGGCGGCGCGCTGGACGGATGGTGAAGCGATAACCAGCGATGATATGTTGTTCGCGTTCTACTTTTACCTCTCAGATCATGTGCAGGCCCCTTTTACGACCAACTATTTTACGACTGAATATACCAATATCACCAAGTACGACGATTTAACATTTTCCATTACGGTTCCAAAAGCCAAGCCTGACATGGCATCCAGAGTTTTGCAGAGTGGGCCTGTACCACAACATTTTTACAAGGAGTTTGGAGAGGATTTCCCAGAGCGGTATCAGTGGCGTTACGCACCTCACGCAGGTGCCTATTACATAGATCCTGATGAAATCGATATGGGTGTAAACATCGTGCTTCATCGATTAAAAGATTGGTGGGCGAAAGACAATAGGTATTTTAAATATCGATACAATCCTGATCGCATAAATCTGTCGGTTGTAAGGGATACAGCGAAACGGTATGAGGCCTTTCGTCGCGGCGACACAGATATTTTTCGTATTGCCACTGCGGATGTGTGGTATGACAATCTACCCGATAATGATCCCGATGTAGCTAATGGCTATATCCATAAAACCACTTTCTATAATGGCGGGCCAAAGAGTAATTGGGGGTTATGGATAAATGCCTCCAGACCATTTCTGGATAATCAGGAAGTTCGTTTAGGAATTCAATACGCGGCTAACTGGGAATTGGTAATCAGCAACTATTTTCGCGGTGATATGGACCGGCTTAAAACACAGAACGATGGTTACGCCAAATTTTCCCATCCAACCCTGACCGCGAGACCGTTCGATATCAATAAGGCGCTGGAACATTTTGCTAACGCTGGTTTTGATCGACGTGGCCCGGATGGAATTTTGGTAAATGCTGAAGGTCAAAGGCTGGGGTTTACATTGAGCACCCACTACGAACGTTTCGCTGACGTATTTACTATCTTAAAGGAAGAAGCCATTAAGGCAGGATTGGAATTGCGAATTGAGATGATGGATGGCGCCACTGGCTTTAGAAAGGCTCAGGAGAAACGCCACGATATTTATTTCGTCAGTTTTGCTGCATCCAATGAAATGTACCCTCGCATGTGGTCCTACTTTCATTCAGTAAATGCCTATGATCAGGCGTTTCTGGAGGATGGCAGTATCAACCCGGAGCGGACTGTAAAACCCCAGACCAATAATCTGCAGAGCGTGGCTATCGCTGAACTGGATCCGCTTATCGACGAGTATCAGGATTCAGATGATAAAGCGCGCATGATCGAATTATCCCATCAAATCCAGCAAGCGCATCATGATTACGGCTCGTTTTCACCAGGCTTCGTGCAGCCTTTTTATTGGACCGCCTATTGGCGCTGGGTCAAGTGGCCAGAAGAGTTTAATTACAAATATAGTCTTTACCCCTATGAATTATTTGTGCACTGGATCGATGAAGATGCCCGACAGAAAACCCGGGACGCACAGGACAGCGATCAGCCATTCGAGCCGCATATAGCCGTGTATGATCAACATAGAGAGTAAATCTGTGAGGCAGAGATTATGAAAATCAAACACGCCGCTTGCGTACTGTTCGCCAGTTCTGCTTTTTTGGTTTCGTGCGAAAGTGAGCCCGATAGTACTGTCAGTGAAGAATCTGGGTTAGACAACACTCAGGAAATACTGGACTTCTATGCCGCAAATCCTGAACGCTTCCTATTCAAATCACCCGACGATATTCCATCAGGCTTGGTTTGGGATGATGGCATGCGCCTGCCGGAAATTGGTTCGCCAGAAGCGATTAAGGGTGGTACCTATTATGAAACTATCTCGGATTTTCCGCCCACAATTCGGGTAAACGGTCCGGATTCCAATAGCGCCTTCCGACCCTATGTTGGTGACTGGGTTGGCATGATGTTGGCACACCGACATCCCAATGATTTCGACTACTACCCGGGTATAGCTGAATCCTGGGCAATATCGGATGCGGATAACGCGGTATATATCAAGCTAAACCCCGAAGCCCGCTGGACCGACGGTGAGCCAATTACAGCCGACGATATGATGTTCACCATGTTTTTCGGCATGTCCGAATACATTAACGATCCCTGGATGAATAATTACTGGAGCGAAGAAATAATTAGTGTTACCAAATTTGATGAGCACACTTTTTCTTTCGGTGTTCCAGATATCCGGTTGGATACATTGGGTAAGACCCTGGAAAACTTTCCAGTGGCTCAGCACTTTTTTAAGGCGCTTGGTAATGATTTTTCTGAGCGCTACCAGTGGCGTTTTGCACCTACCGCAGGAGCCTATGAAATCAGAGGGGAAAACGTGAACATGGGCGTGAATATCGCGCTGACCAAGATTGACAACTGGTGGGCCGGTGATAATAAATTCTGGCAGTATCGGTTCAATCCAGATCGCATAAATCTGGCTGTGGTCAGAGATCCCGCAAAGCATTTCGAAGCGTTTCGGGCTGGAGACCTGGATCAGTATGAAATCAGAACAGCTGACTACTGGTATGACTTTTTGCCCGATGATGATCCCGATGTGGTCAATGGTTATATTTATAAAGCACAATTTTTTAATGATGGACCGCGGGTTAATTGGGGGCTGTGGATGAATTCATCCAGGCCTTTGATAGACAACAGGGAAGTGCGATTGGGTATACAGTTCGCATCGAACTGGGACCTGGTGCTTGAAAGCTATTTTCGTGGTGATCTGTTTAGATTGAAAACTGAGAAAGACGGTTTCGGAAAGTTTTCTCACCCCACCATAGAAGCCAGAGCATTCAGCATTGAAAAGGCAGGGGAACATTTTGCCAATGCCGGATTTACTCAGCGCGGAGCGGACGGGATCTTGATAAATGCCCAGGGCCAGCGACTTAGTTTCGCATTGACAACCCATTATGACCGCTACACGGATGTGTTCACCATATTGAAAGAGGAGGCAGTCAAAGCAGGATTGGAATTACGCATCGAGATGCTCGATGCTGCTGCCGGGTTTAGAAAGGCACAAGAGAAGCAGCACGACATCTATTTCGTTGGTTTCAATACTGCACTCGAACCTCTGCCTCGATTCTGGGAATACTTTCATTCTGCTAATGCCTACGATGAAGCCTTTCTCGACGACGGCAGTATCAATCCAGAGCGCAAGGTAAAACCACAGACCAATAATTTGCAGAGCATCGCTGTATTTGAAATCGATCAGTTGGTGGATAGCTTCACTACTTCCACTAATGAGGGCGAGATCCAGGCGCTATCCCACAGACTGATCGAATTGCACCACGACTACGCGTCCTACAGTCCCGGATTCGTGCAACCATTTTATTGGCATAGCTATTGGAATTGGGTGAAGTATCCAGATGGGTTTAACTACAGGTATACCAAGAGCGCCAGAGAGCTATTCGTACACTGGATAGACGAGGAAGCGAAGGCAGCAACTTTGGCAGCACGCAGTACCGGACAAGCAATGCCAGCTCATGTTGAAGTGTTTGATCAATTTAAAGAGCAATAGACTGAATGCCTGAGCCGTTACTTAGTGTTAATAACCTGATCACCGAATTCGAAACCGACGAGGGGAGAGTCAGAGCGGTTGATGACATCAGTTTCTCTGTTGAAGCGGGAGAAACTCTCGGTATTGTCGGTGAATCTGGCTGCGGTAAGAGCGTGACGGCACTATCGATCATGCGCTTGCTACCTCAACCCATGGGGCAGATCATGGGTGGTGAAATCAAATTGCAAGGTGAAGATCTCACGCGACTCGACTTGCCGCGTATGGGGAAAATTCGCGGCAATGACATTGGTATGGTTTTTCAGGAACCCATGACTGCGCTGAATCCAGTACATACCATAGGGCGTCAACTCGCCGAAGTTTTGTTTCTGCACAAGAATATAAACAAGGAACAGGCACTCAGGGAATCCATCGAAATGCTGGACAAGGTGGGCATCCCCTCGCCCGATGTGCGCATGGGCGAATATCCACACCAACTTTCCGGAGGTATGCGGCAGCGAGTCGTCATCGCCATAGCATTAGCTTGCCAGCCTAAATTACTCATAGCCGATGAGCCCACGACTGCGCTCGATGTGACTATTCAGGCACAGATACTCGAACTGATCAAAGACCTGCAGAATGACATGGGGATGTCGGTAATTCTCATTACCCATGACCTTGCCGTAATCGCGGAAACTTCTCAATCGGTGGTAGTTATGTATGCAGGGAAAGTGGCAGAAAAAGGTTCGGTTTTCGATGTGTTTGATAATCCAACACATCCTTATACCCAGGGGCTGTTATCGTCTATTCCCAGGTTAGAGACTGAGCCCAAATCGGTTCTGAGCACAATTGATGGTATGGTGCCTGGTCTCCTTGATTTGCCTGTGGGTTGTCGTTTCGAAAACAGATGCGCCTATCATAAACAAGATTGTACTAAGGCCTCGCCTCAGATAGAACAGGTTTCAGGAGCGCATCAGGTCAGTTGTTTTGAATGGAGAAATGTCAAACAGGAGTTGCAAAGCAGTGGCTGACAATCAGGATAGAAATTCTCCCATACTACAAATTCGTGATCTTAAAATGCACTTTCCAGTAAAAGAAGGCATTCTGCTTCGTACTGGTAAGTACAATAAAGCGGTCGATGGCGTCAGCCTGGATATACAGCCCGGTGAAACCCTTGGTCTGGTGGGTGAGTCCGGTTGTGGCAAGTCCACGCTGGGCCGCTGTGTGACCAGACTCTACAAGCCCACTGCAGGACAAATAGTTTTCGAAGGCAAAGATATCACTAGGATCGGAGGTAAAAAAATAAAGCCCTACCGGCAAGACATGCAGATGATATTTCAGGATCCGATGGAGTCACTGAATGCGCGACACACAGTGGGGGACATCATTCAGGAGCCGCTTGTCGTGCAGCAAATTGGCGATAAGGTCTCGCGTGAAAAGCGGGTTAAGGAATTGCTAGATATAGTCGGTCTGCCAGCACGTTCTGTTACCCGCTATCCCTTCGAGTTTTCCGGTGGCCAAAGGCAGCGCATCGGGATTGCCCGGGCAATCGCCTTAAATCCAAAATTAATTGTATGCGACGAGCCGGTTTCGGCTCTCGATGTATCCATACAAAGCCAGATTCTTAATCTGCTAATTGAACTTCAAAAAGAATTTGACCTCTCCTATCTGTTTATCGCCCATGATCTGGCTGTGGTAAAACACATTTCTGACCGGATCGCGATCATGTATCTGGGCAAGATAGTAGAAATCAGCGGTGGCGAAAGGGTTTATCGAGAGGCAAAACATCCCTATACCCAATCGCTAATATCGGCGATTCCGGTACCCGACCCCCATCATAAGGCCCATCGACAGGTATTAACCGGCGATGTGCCGTCACCAATAAATCCGCCATCGGGTTGTTCTTTCCACACGCGCTGCCCTCAGGCGATGACCCGCCAATGCAGCTCGCAGCAACCAAATCTTATCCCACTCGCGGAAGCGGCAGGTGATCATCAGGTGTCCTGCCATTTGTATAGCTAATAGAAGGGAATTGGGACTAATGCTCCGGTTGCTGGGCTCTTACCAGCTCAGTGAGGGTACGAAAATCAGTCTTGCCACTACCCATACGCGGGAACTCAGCCACGGTGACAAAGAGCTTTGGTAGCGCCAGGTTGGGAAGCTCTTCGGATAATTTCTTAATGACTTGCCGTGAATCGACCTCGACAGAAGTGACGGCGACAATTTTACTGCCGCGCTTGGCATCTGGCAGTTCCACCGCGCAGCATTCAACTTCGAGTGGTGTAACCGCATTCAGAGTTTCCTCAACCAAGACCAGTGAGACCATTTCACCGCCAATTTTGATAAAACGTTTTAACCTGCCTTTGTGCCAGAGGTAACCGTCTTCATCTAAGTAACCCAAATCGCCGGTGTCATACCACCCCGATTTAAGGCGCATGGATGATTCCTCGACGTCGTTGAGGTAACCCAGCATGACGCCGTCTCCTTTTACTAGAATCTTGCCGGTTTCCCCGTTTGCGCAGTCCTCACCAGTTTCGTAATTCTGAATTTTGACCTCGGTGCCTGGAATCGGAATTCCAATAGAGCCGGGTCTGTTTGCATCTCTCGGGTTGGCCGAGATTACTGGTGAGGTTTCAGTTGTGCCGTAGCCCTCGATAATGTCTATGTTGTGTTTCTCAAGATACCCAACACGTAGCGCTTCCGGGCACTTATCCGCCCCGGACACGGCGAGCTGGACGCTGCTGAAATCACCAGGCTGAGATTGCCTTAAATAACCTTCCAGAAAGAGTGGTGTGCCTATAAGTAATTGAGGCTTGGTTTCTTTAATGATATTGGCTACAGTTTTAAAATCGAGCGGATTGGCGTAGGTAATGGAAGTCATGCCGTGATAAAGCGGAGTCCATAGATTAATTGTTAAACCGAATATATGGAAATAGGGTAGCACCGCCAGCACATTGTCCATGTTTTCTAGTTGCATCATGCCTGAAAAAGATTCGATATTTGAAAGTAGGTTACGTTGTGTCAGTTGCACTACTTTTGGGTCTTTCTCACTACCGCTGGTGAACAATATGACAGCGGGGGCATCCATATCGTGCCTGCCGCTTAAGCGGCATAGTAGTTTCTCGGGGCACTTTGATTTGATGAGGGCGATGGCCTTTTCATATTTGCTTAGGTTGGCCAGAATATCTTCGATTAAGATCATCTCCGGAAACTGCGGGCAACCGATTTTCTCCAGCAAAAGTCGTGTGGTAATTATGGTTTTGAAGTCACATTGTTTCTGAGCATACCGGCAATTTTTTTCGGCACCGGTGGAATAATTGATCAACACCGGAGTGCGGTGACCGATCAGCGCCCCGGTTATCGCTAATGCACATCCGGATGAAGTAGGCAGCATAATGCCAATTCTACCTCGCTCCAGTCTACTGAATCGTCGTGCTAAGATCAGGGAAGCCAGTAGCGCTTGCCCATAGCTTATATCTCGCTCGATTGAACGATCAATAAAGGCAATCTTCTGCGGATTTCTTTTTGCCGATTTTATAAAATGATGTTGTAGCATGAGAGTATCTTATATCAAATTCGCACCATGGTGGTATGCTTGGGGATGGTTTTTTCTGTGGCAGAGGAAATGGTGGGTCAGATTGAGACTAATGCTGGAATTTTGAATGGTTTTATAAGGTCGCACTTTAGCTAAACGGTAAGCAAAATGAACCATCAAAGAAGTTGCCACTGTGGCACGATTCAATTCGAAATCGATGCGCCTAGTGAAGTTGAAGTCGAAAACTGGAATTGCTCCATCTGCACCAAAACCGGTTACCTGCATTTAATTCTACCCGTTCAAAAATTCAAATTTCTCAAAGGTGAAGATTCACTAATTACTTACCGGTTTAACTCGCAGATTGCCAAACACACTTTCTGCAAAATCTGTGGAGTAAAACCTTTTTACACACCGCGTTCAAATCCCGATGGTATCGATATCAATGTTAATTGTCTGGATACTAGGCCTGAGAAGATCGCCGTAGTCAAGTTTGACGGTCAGAACTGGGATCAAAATGCACACAATCTTGTGCACAAGAGTAAGCTGACATAAACTCGCCGACGATCCAGTAATATCCGAGCTAAGCGCATAATGAAACGTCATATCAACGTAATTTGGCTGATTCTTGTGGCCTGTTTTATGGGTTTTATGCTGGCGTTTCCAGGTTGGTTAAGCCGAGAATTAATTGCCGGTTTACTCAGCGAGCTAGGGGCAATGGCCCTTATAGGTTATGTGTTGGTCTCTTTGCTTAGGCCCCTGCTTTTGATGCCAAGCACCCCTTTTATCCTGGCCGGTGTCATTTTATTTCCGCAGTGGCTATTTCTTGTACTTGTAATCTCGTTGGTCGGTGTTGTAGTTGGGGCATACCTAGTATACAGTTTCCCCTCGATAGGGAGCTACGATCATATTCTAGAGCGGAAATTTCCGTCAAAAATCGCCTTGCTGAAGCAAAAAATGCAGCACAAACATGCGTTCTGGTTTGTGGTGGGGTGGTCGTTTTTTCCTCTAGTTCCTACTGATGCGGTATGTTATGTGGCTGGAGTAGCAAAGATGTCCTTCAACAAGATGATCACTGCACTACTGATAGGTGAAGTGCCGCTTGTTGTAATGTATGTTTTTGTTGGTTCCGAATTAGGTGAGTGGCTTAGAGTATGACAACCGGGTTTAAATTTAGTGATTCCCTGAAGTTGATCAAAGCTATCAGAACTTCTGGTACGATAACACCTAGCTCCAAGGTTCTAATCGACAGCTTGCTGGGTCCGATAAATTTTTCCATTGCCCGGTGTATTGTTGAATTGGGTCCAGGTAATGGCTGTGTCACTCGTGCCTTGCTCAGCAAAATGCAAGCTGACAGCATTCTAGTTTGTTTTGAAGTTAATGAAGAATTTATTACAGAGCTGGAGGCGATGAATGACCCTCGTCTGCGTATTCTGAATCGTTGTGCTTCATCGGTTCGGGAGGTGTTAATGGAGTTGGGAATAGATAAAGTGGATCATGTGATTTCCAGTTTACCTCTCGCCCTGATCGATGGCAGCCTCAGAGAAGATATACTTTCCAGCGTAGATTCTAATCTTCGAATTGGTGGTCGGTTTATGCAGTATCAATACAGCCTTCGAAATTACTCCGACATGAAGACTTTCTTCAGCAAGGTGAAACTGGATTTCACACTTCGTAATATGCCCCCCGCTGTTGTCTACGAGTGCACTAAGTAGAAGCGCAGAATTAATTCAACGCCAAAAATTCTACGCGGTTTTGCACATAGAACCTGGTTACATAACGCGTCTAGAAGCTGCTGAGTTGACCTTGTGCAGCTTGCCACTTCAAATCAAGTGACAGGCACACCTCAAACTTCTAATCGGAAGGCAATTTAAAGGCAACCAGTTCAGGGCTGTGATCACGATCGCCAATGGCCACCACAATATATTGCTCATCTTCATGCAGATAACTTATAGGTGGTGAAGTAGTTCCGGCTTCCAGCTCGATTTCCCAAACAATGCCACCTGACTCTTTGTTATACGCCCTAAAATGATAACCACCACTATTGGTAGCAATTCCGACTGGCATATCAAAAGGTATTCTGCCGCCGGGGCGTTGACTGGTTAAGCCCTCGCCGAGGAATAGTAGAGAGCCTGTTAGCAAAGGAGCAGGCCTGCCTGGGACGCCCAGCTTGCCTAAATTGAGGTGGGCAATGGCAGGGTTATCTCGCGGCCCGTCACCATTAGGAACCATCCACACGTGCTCGCCGGTATTCATATCGATAGCGGTAATTCGGCCCCACGGCGGCTTAAACAGCGGTAGCCCTTGTGGGCCGGCAATCCAGCGTCTGGTTCCCTTGGTATAACTGAGGTTGGTATTATCAGGGTCACCTACTTCAAGATCGGCTACGAACGGTGAAGTAATTGAAGGGATATACAAATACCCCGTCTCCGGGTCGAAAGATGCACCCTGTACATCGGCACCGCCCTGGGAGCCAGGTAGCTGAATGGTTCCCTGGGTACCGTTCGGATCATTACTGATTATGGATGGGGGGGTGAACATCGGACCGGTTACGTAATGACTGAAAATCTCCAGTGCTTGCTCCCTTAGTTCCGGGGTGAAATCAATCAGGTTATCAACAGTTGCTCCTTGTCGATCAAAAGCTGCAGGTTTGGTCGGAAACGGCTGGGTCGGAGATGTGACTTCACCAGGCACGGTGGATTGTGGCACTGGCAGTTCCTCGATTTCCCATACCGGATCACCAGTTTCGCGATCGAACACGAAAGCGAAGCCCTGTTTGGTAATCTGAGTAACTGCTTTGATATCCCTGCCCTCGACAGTAATATCCATGAGTATAGGGGCGGCAGGTGGGTCATAATCCCATAGCCCGTGGTGCACCATCTGAAAATGCCAAACTCGCTCACCAGACTCTATATCCACTGCCACCAAACTTTGGGAAAACAAATTGTCACCAATGCGATGCCCGCCGTACATATCGTTGGTCGAAGAGGTAATGGGCATATACACTAAACCCAATTCCGCATCCGCGCTGAATAAGGACCAGACCGGGGCATGCCCGGTGTAGGCCCAAGAGCGGTCTTGCCATGAAGCTGTACCGAATTGGCCTTCCTGGGGGATGGTGTTATAGGTCCAGCGCAATTCGCCGGTGCGTACATCAAAGGCATGCACATCGCCTCTGAAAGCCTCCTTGTCAGAAAAAGTATCGGCCATGGATTGTCCAATTAGCACAATATCGCCAACCACCATGGGCACACCACCCCAGCGAAAGCGTTCGAATTCCACTGGCATCAATTGCAGGCTAACTCGACCACCCGTACCGAAATCCGGGTAAGTTTCCCCCGTCTCAGCATTGAGTGCATAAAGCCAGGTACCGCGCTGAACTATAATGCGTCGGTCATCTCCGTCGCTCCAGTACGCAACACCACGAGTCGCCGCACCTGGGAGCTCTGCTAGCCCACTGAAGGGTTCTTGTCGCCACAGGGTCTCACCTGTGCCGGGGTCAAATGCTTCAACCAGCCCTACACCATTAGGTATATAAGCGACGCCGTCTTGCACGATGGCAGCTGATATATAGGTAGGTGAAATGCGCTGATCCGGATTCAGATTTACATAGTATTCATCCAGTGCCGGTCGGCGCCAGGCTATTTCCAGATCATTAACGTTATCTTCGTTTATTTGGTCAAGTGCGGTGTATTTGGTGTTGCCGTTGTCTGATCCATAGGCCTGCCAGCCACCGTCCTGCGCACCATTTTGGGAAAAGGCGTTTAACGAGCTTAGTGCTACCGTCAAGCCGAGGTAAATGATGAATGTTCTTCTTCTTGGCTGTGCCATTGGCAGATCTCCATTGTAGGGTTTGGATACTAGAGCAGGGATTCTAACCAATTATGGGCCCGGTTAAAAAGAGATAGGGAGTTTAGATGGAAAAATTCACACAATTGGGGGACTTTCTCCCCAATCTGACAATAATTGGCGCTCTGTAGGATATTGCAAGTTGTCCTGTTACCGCTTAGTCTGTGCCAAGCTTGTGACGGGTTCTCTTGCAGTGAGTAACACGGCAGGTTTACGAGGACTGGCATCCGGTTAAAAGGGCGAATGGAGGGATCAAGAGCGAGCGCGCATAGTTCTCAGCCCTGATCTCTCCACCGCCGTAAACTAGATAAGAACCAGGTAAGTTGCAAAAATTGCCATTAATATCACTTCTTTAGGCAAGATTTGCTCGCTCTCGTTTTGTCTTATTGTTAATTTATTTATGTTCATGAAGCTAAGGTTATAAGAAATGAAATTATTTGATATGCGCCCGGCATTCCATGGATAGAGCGAACTGGATGATCTGCTAGTTGATACCAATACCAGCTACACTTCTGCCGTCAATGAATGTGTACGAATTTTTCGCAATGGTCTGGGTGACGATAGCAATGAGGGGCTGGAGGTGCTTGAGAGCAAATTACTCTCAGCACGTGAGATGTTGGATGAAAATATGGGCGCAATCGAATTTGAACTGAGCCGCCGTAAAAACACCAAATAGTAATATGCACTCATAGCTGACTTGTCAGCCGAGGTAACGCCATGAAATTTGATTCCCCCATTCTTACTCGCCGTCAGAGTTTTGCCGCTATCGCGACAACTGCGGCGATTCCCTTTGCCGGTCTTCAAGCAGCACCAGCCAAGGCAATTCGTGGCGCGCTCATGATACTCACAACGCCGTATACAGAATCGGGCGAAGTGGATTATGAAGACTTGGCAAAAGAGGTGGAATTTCTCGATAGATGTGGCGTGCAGGGTATGGTTTGGCCGCAAAATTCAAGTGAGCAACGTTACCTCAGTGTGGCGGAGCGCAAACGGGGATTTGAAGTTTTGACTGAGGCTAATCGCGGTCGCGATATGGTCCTGGTCCTTGGCGTGCAGGCCGATGACACTGCCGGTATGCTGGATTATGCCCGGCTGGCAGAATCCCTGTCCCCGGATGGCATGATCGCGATACCACCAACCACGGCTAATTCACTGCAGCAGATCCATGACTATTACGCTGCACTTTGTGAGATAACTGAGCGACCCATATTCGTACAGACCAGCGGTGGTCCAGATATCGAGCTGACCGTTGATTTCCTGGTGCAACTGGCTACTGATTTGCCGCAGTGCGGTTACATCAAGGAAGAATACGGTAACGTGCATGAGCGCATGCTGGCTCTGCAGGCCTATCAGCCTGATCCTATCAAGGTTGTCTTTGGTGCAACCTTTGGTCGAGGCTGGCTGTATGAAATGCGCATTGGTACCGATGGTGTGATGACCGGTGGTGCCATGTATGGCGATGTGTATGCGAAGCTGTGGGAACTATACCAGGCCGGTCGCCAGGAGGAGCTGATGGAATGTTATAGCAAACTGCTATTGATTCAGAACCTGGATACTTTAATTCCGGGTGTGCGCCTATACATGCTACAGAAGCGTGGCGTTTTTAAGACGACGAAATCACGGCGTGGCGAATACAGCTTCTCCAAACAACAAATTGCCGAAATCGATTTCAGGCTGGAGGCATTATTCCCTTACCTGATGGCCTGAAACTTTGGCCACCTGCTTAACAAGAGTGACCAAATAAAATAAGAGTTTTTCCAGTTGCGGTTGAAAGTTGACTAGCTAAGTTCTTGGGTGTTGAAAAAAGTGTAAATTTGCGCATTGGAATTCCCCCTTTAGAAATGATTTTTGCATCTGTTACCAGTGTTAATCTTTGGAAATAGGGAAAAGGGGTTAAAGTTTGTTGCGAATTTTGTTTCGGGCAGAGATCTTTTTGGGGGCGGGTTCCGGTTAGGGGGGCAGAGCCCAATTTTTGATAATTCAATTCGGGGAGCGAAGCCCCGCTGGGCCGGGGTTGAAACTAGGGGTCTGGCCCCGGCCGGAGAAGGCTACTGATTCGTGACGAAGTGGCTTCAATCTTGTTCTGGAATAATCTGCAGGACGCTGCTGGTTCAATCAGGTTCGGGGTACCACTCGACATTGCGGAATTCGATATTGGTGCCTTCAAATTCATTTGCAAACAATTCCAGACTTTCTGCTACCGAAATACCGTCAGGTAATGCCCTTTCGGTAGAATCCTGATTTGCAATTCTGCGGGCCCAATCCTGATCGTAGTGATAAGTATAAACAATATCGGGGTCGAGCAATTTGGTGCACTCGGCAGCAGCAGCGGGAGTCATTCTACCCAATGGAATATTCATGGGCATGAATGCCACGTCGATGTCTTGCAAGCTCCTTACCTCATCAATACATTCTGTCACGCCGGCGAAGAACAATTTCTTGCCACCAAGATGGACAATATAGCCATTGGCATCGCCCTTGGGGTGAGAAGGCGCGCCCTGGATAATGTCGTATGCGGCTACCGCTTGTACCGAGATGCCTGCTACTCGCAACATCTCGCCATTGGAGATAATAGTTGCATCGGGTAATTGCTCCTCGCCGTTGGCAGCGATCAGGATTTCAGTGCCGGTTTTACTCAAACTGGCAATGGCATCGGCATCCAGGTGGTGATTTGGACTGTCGGTGATCAGAATTAAATCCGCGGGCTTGGCACTGTCCAGGCCTATCAGACCCCATGGGTCAATTTGAATCACGGTTCCATTATATTCCAGCTGCACACTGGCGTGGATTAACGGGGTGATTTCTATAATACCACCGCTGGCAGGATAGCTGTCGGCACTTGCTAGTGGGCAGATCAGCGTTAAAAAGGTAGTCGATATTAATTGTTTCTTCATAGCACGCTTCCTAGTCTGTTGGCAGTTTGAAGGCGATAAGTTCACCAGCGTAACCGCTGCCACTGACAGCAATAACGATATGCTGCTCGCCGTTGAGCATATAAGTCATAGGCGAGCCTGTCTGTGGCGCGGGCAGATAGACCGCGCCGACTTCTAAGCCGGTTAATTTATCGTAAGCTCGCATCATCGCACCACGCTGCCCCCTTGAAATGGTAGTGATGCTCGGCTCGCCGGCTATCAACAGGGATTTCGTGACCAGAGTCCCTACAGAACCCGGCTGCCCGGTGCGGGGAATGTCGAGGCCGTTCAGTAGGGGATTATTGCGGATCCTGTCTGGCGTTGCACCGTGGGGTATTTTCCACAGTATCTCGCCCTGATTCATATCGATAGCAGTGATAACGCCATAGGGAGGTTTGAGCAGGGGCAGGCCCTGCACGCTCAGACTCAGTCTGGGTGGGCCACGATCGGGGTCGATTTCTACGGTTCGGTTCCGGGTAGCCTGGAATTGGGTTCTGCCACCACCGGCAGATGACCCGGCTCCACCGGTGGTGCGCGGTCCTGTTACGGCATTGCCCTGGATATAAGCCATATCTGATTGCCCTGGGTAGGGCTCTACTACGGCCAGGCTGGCAACTGAGCTATTGGATGACACAAAGAGAATGTTATTTTCAGGGTCGAATGAACCACCGGGCCAGTTGGTGCCACCGCCAGTTGCGGGAGCCATAAGCGTGCCAAGCGGACCCGCAATTTTGCTTACTACTGGTGGCGTGAAGATCGGACCCATTTTATGCCAGGCAATAATTTCTAATGCTTCTTGCCGTAACGCGGGTGTGAAATCGATAAGATCATCCACCGTGACACCCTGTCTGTCATAGGCTGGTGGTTTGGTGGGGAATGGTTGCGTGGGTGAGTACCATTCACCGGGGACATCACCCTGTTCCACCGCTCTCTCTTCAATCGGCCAGATCGGCTCACCGGTGTCTCGATTGAACACATAAAGGAAAGCCTGCTTGGTTGGTTGGGCAACTGCCTTGACAGTTTGGCCGTTTACATTGATGTCCAAAAGAATGGGCGCGCAGGGTATATCATGGTCCCATATTCCATGGTGAACAAATTGATAGTGCCATTTGCGCTCACCAGTATTTAAATCAACCGCCAGGAGGGTCTCGCTGAAAAGATTATCACCTGGTCGATTGGCTCCATAGTAATCACCAGTTGATTCTTCCACTGGCAGATAAACTGTTTCACTTTCCAGGTCGACGGAAATCTGACCCCAGACCCCGGTGTTGCCTGTGTACTCGGCAGAGCCTTCCAGCCAGGTCTCTATCCCGTATTCACCGGGCTGGGGAACGGTGTGAAAAATCCACAAGCGTTCGCCGGTTATTACATTAAAACCGCGCACATAGCCTTTTACATTGGTGCTGCTTTTAGGGTTGCCGCCGGTGTTATGCGCTGCTCCCACAATGACTACGTTATTCGCCACAATGGGGGTGGCATGTAAACCGATTTCGCCGGTTATCGGGTCGATGTATTGATCGGCATTTTGTTTTAAATCGACAACACCCTGGTCGCCAAAATCCGCAATGGGTGTGCCGGTGGCCGCGTCAAGAGCGATCATTCTATAACCCGGTGTAACATAAATAATTCGGGAGTTTTTTCCGTTATCACCTGGCCAGTAGGCCAGTCCCCGACCAGATAGTTGGCGAGGTGCAGAGCGGCCCCGGTCCTCCTCGTTGACGCTATGCATCCAGAGCATTTCACCGGTGGCCGCATCGATTGCAACAGCGGCCCGGCGTGAGCCACCCGTGGTATAAATTATGCCATTGACCATCAGGGGAGTGGATTGGAACCGATATTCAGGGTTAGGGCCCAGGTTGTGGGTCTTGAATCGCCAAGCCACTTCGAGGTCGGCAAAGTTGGAGGCATCGATCTGATCCAATGCAGCATAGCGGGTATGGCCAAGATCGCCACCATAAGTTGGCCACTCGCCGTTAGGTGCACCGGATTGAGCAATGGCCCCGTGTGCTAACAAACAAAGGCAGCTGGAAACGACTCGAATTAAGCAGGAAGAGGATTTCATGGGTGAGGGTTCCGACGGTTATAGTTATTGTTGGCGTGCTGCAAAGCAGTCTAGCACAAGGTCGATGTTGGGCTAAACTGGCTATAATGAGAAGACAAAGCGTGCAGGATGATTTATTATCTGGGGGCTTGGTTGCACTCAAGGGCAGGAGCCGCAGGGCCTTTGCCCGCAGCAGTCACCTGGGTAAGATAGATTCTGCCGAAGAGCAGGCGTTATCGTTAATGAGAATAACAATGAATATTTGTTCCCGCTTGAAACTCAGTAGAACTGTAGCCTTAGTGCCATTAATGGCCGTGATGTTGGCAGCTCCTGTAAATGGGCAACAAATAGGTCAATCGCAACAGATCTTTTCGGCGAATGTTATAAAGCCCAGCGGTCAGCCCATAATTCCTCTTTTTGATGGCTGGTTTCCCAATAATGATGGCACTAATAGCCTTTGTTTTGGCTATTTTAACCTGAATTCAGAAGAGTCTCTGGACATACCGCTAGGCGAGAATAATCATCTCAGTGATGACCGTTTTGATGCGCTGATACCCACTCATTTTGAACCAGTGCCGCCGCGTTATCGGCACAAATTTTGTGTGTTTACAGTAATAGTGCCTGCCGATTTCGGAGTGGATGAGGAGATAATCTGGTCATTAACCATCGATGAACAAACCTTGAGCGTGCCTGGTCGTATTATCCCCCCCTATGTAATGGACGAACCAGCATCCGGCGGTCGTGGTAATGTAGCACCTTGGGTTAGAATGTCCCTAGATGGTCCGCGAGGTCGCGGCCGTAATGGCATCCACGCAGAATCTGTGTTGAGCGCATCGGTGGGGGAATCAATTACCATTCCAGTCTGGATCGAGCACCCGGAAAAGAATGTCTGGTTAGGTTGGTCGAAACATACCGGACCTGGCGACGTAGGTTTTATGTTACCTGAATATGGAATTGTGATTAATAATCGGGCCCCGGCAACACGTGCAACTGCTGTGGCCAGTTTTTCTGAACCAGGCGATTACGTTATTCGCATGCAAACTATCAACACGGTAGCTGCGTTTGAGTTTTATTGCTGCCATACGAATGCTTATTTCAATGTCTCAGTTTCTCCCTGACCTGAGCACCTAATAGGAGCAAGTCATGAACAGATTGACTTACCAAAACACAATAATAAGAAAAACATTTCTGGCGCTGGTAGCTAGTTCTTTGCCGCTGATTTCAGCCACCAGTTTTGCCCAGGACACACTTACTTTTTCCAGAGACATAGCGCCGATCATGCAGCGCGCCTGTCAGCAATGTCATAACCCTGATGGCATCGGCCCCATGCCTTTGATGAACTTCGAGCAGGTGAAGCCGTTTGCGCCGTTGATAAGAGATCGGGTGACCAAGCGCATCATGCCCCCCTGGCATGCCGATCCAGACATCGGTATTCAGAGTTTCAAAAATGATGCTTCGCTGTCTAATGAGGAGATTGCATTAATCAGGGATTGGGTAGATGCCGGGGCGCCGGAAGGAAACCCCGATGACCTGCCGCCAGCAATAGAAATTGCCGGTGGCGCAGAGTGGCAATTGGGCGATTCCATGGGGCCGCCGGATCTGATAATTAAGTCTTCACCATACAACGTTATTGCCAATGGGCAAGATCAGTGGTGGCAACCGAATGTACCTTTCGCAGGTATGGAAGGGGAGCGTTGGTTGCGCGCTGCCGAATTTAAAGCGTCTTATCCCTTAGGGAAGCAAGTAGTGCATCACGGCCATGCTGTGTTAATTCCTGAAGGAGAAAAGCGCCAGGTAGCATTAGCTAGGTACGGTGTCGGAAAATCTTGGGAAATATTTCCTGAAGGTACCGGTATGCGAGTGCCGGCGAATGGACAAATCGCATGGAACCTACATTACTTTCCCAGGGGCACTGAAGTTCCCAACGATGTGGTTGAAGTGGGTCTTTGGTTCTATAAGGAGGGAGTCGTACCCGAGTTAGCCACCTCTGGTGAAACCATGTTCCGCGTCGATGGATTGAACGGCATGGCACGGGGTCAGGACATTGTCATTCCACCTCATGGTTACCAGGTTTTATCTGGAACCCATGTGCTTGAGTCACCAGCGGTAATTCACAGCTATCGCCCCCATCTGCACATGCGCGGTAAAGTCATGAGCATGGAGGCTATCTATCCAGATGGTCGCAAGGAAGTGTTGAGCCAGGTGAATAAGTACAATCACAACTGGCAAATATCGTATATATTCGAAGATGACGTAAAGCCACTTCTACCAAAAGGCACAGTTCTTCAATTCACTTCTGTGTTTGACAACACGGTCAATAATCCCCTCAATCCGGATCCGGAACAGTGGGTGGTTTTTGGCCGGCGTGGAGTGGATGAAATGAGTCACGCCTGGGTGGGCATTACTTATCTCAATGAAGAACAATATATGCAAGCATCCAATGATAGGACGGCAGCGCAAGAAGTTCTTACTATTGGTCGATAGGGGACTAATGAAATTATTTGGTCGAAACAGCTCAGGCAGTTTTCTGATTGTAGCGAGTCTGGTGTGTTCTGTTACGGTTGCACAGCAGAACGATCAGGTAGTTTTCAGTAGTGAGCAAGTTGCTTTGGGTAATGAGCTCTATCAAGAAAACTGTGCTACCTGCCATCTTCCAAGTCTTCAGGGTGCTTTCGAGGCACCTGCGTTGATTGGTTCTAACTTTGTGAACAACTGGGGAAACAGCCCAGTGCTGTCTTTGTTGACCCTGATAAAGCAGACCATGCCAATCACCGCTCCGGCGTCATTGTCTGATTCTCAATACAGTGACATCGTTGCTTTTATTTTAGAACGTAACGCAGTTGCTCCGGGTGCTGCGCAGTTATCATTTTCCTCAGCTGGGCTGGCAGTGGCAGGCAGAGTAGATGCTCGAACGGCGACAGTAACGACTGTCGAACGCACGCCGGTTCCAGGTATCGCCGGCACGATACCTTCACCGGGCGGCAGGAATCGAGTGCCGGAGGTGGGCGTAATCGAACAAACTGAGACTGCGATTACACGGACTTTTATTGAAGCCAGTGCATTTCGCAATGTCTCCACTAGCGAACTGGCCAATCCTGCGGCATCGGACTGGACTTACTGGCGCGGCTCGCCCCAGAGTCAGGGCTATTCACGGCTGGATCAAATAAATACGGATAACGTGCAGGGTCTCAGTCTGGCCTGGGTTTGGGGTATGGAGTCCGGTCGCAGTCAACCCGCTCCGCTGGCACGTAATGGCGTTATGTATATTCCTAATTTTGGCAATGTTATCCAGGCGCTGGATGCTAGCGATGGCACTCTATTGTGGGAATACCGCCGACAGTTTCCTGAAGGTGGCCGGCAGGGCGGACATCTGCGCACTTTGTCGATGTGGGAAGATATGATTTATGTTGGGACCACTGATGCGCATATAGTGGCTCTGGACGCTCGCACTGGACGAGTGCGTTGGGATGTTGAAATAGCCGATGGGGATCAGGGCTATTCCAATTCAAGCGGGCCTATTGTCGCCGATGGCAAACTTGTTAATGGTATTAACGGCTGCCAGCGTTTTTTCGAAGAAAGCTGTTTTATTACCGGTCATGATGCCCGTACCGGGGAGGAGCTCTGGCGCACCTTCACCGTAGCACAGCCAGGTACACCGGAAGACGATACCTGGGGTGGGTTGCCGCTGGAATTTCGCGGCGGCGCCGATGTCTGGATAAGCGGAAGTTGGGATCCTGATTTAGGTTTGGTGTTTTTCGGCACGGCGCAAGCCAAGCCCTGGATGGCTGCGAGTCGAGGATTAACAACCGATGATTCCACTCTATACGCTAATTCCACACTGGCGCTTGATCCTGATACCGGCGAAATCGTCTGGTATCGTCAGCATGTGCCTGGTGAGTCACTGGATATGGATGAAGCCTTCGAACAGGTGTTGGTGGACATTGCTGGCGAGCCCTATTTACTGAGTATCGGTAAGAGTGGAATTTTGTGGAAACTGGATCGACGCACCGGCCAGTTTTTAGGCTTGAAGGAAACGGTATTTCAGAATGTGTTTGGTGACGTCAATATAGAAACTGGCGAACTAAGGTACCGCGAAGACATTCGTAATATGCAAATAGGTGACTGGCTATCGGTCTGTCCCTCTACCGCTGGAGGCCATAACTGGCAGTCCAGCGCTTATCACCCACCAACCCAGCAATTGGTAATCCCGCTGAGCCAGAGCTGTATGGAAATGTCACCACTGGCAGCTACTTTCGAGGTTGGCGGCGGTGGCAGTCAGGGCAATAGAATGTGGCAGGAAATGCCCGGCACCGAAGGCCGCTTCGGCAAGCTGGCAGCTTACAATGTCGAAACACTGGATGAGAAGTGGAGCATAGAGCAGCGCGCTCCATTCCTGACGGCCGCCTTAACCACAGCCGGTGGCCTAGTCTTCATCGGTGACTACGACCGCCGCGTACACGCTCTGGATGTAGAAACTGGCGAAGAGCTATGGACTACACGCCTGGCCACATCAGCGCAAGGATTCATCATGTCTTATGCGGTAGATGGTGTGCAGTACGTAGCAATCCCAGCTGGCCGCGAAGGCGGCAGCCCCTGGCGTATAGGCAGCTTCCTAGCCCCCGAACTCCAAAGCCCGGATGGCCACAACGCTCTCTACGTCTTCAAACTAAATACCCAGTAAAAACAAACAGCCTCTTGCTATTCACTACAAGGCCACTCACCACCAGTGCGCACAATACGATCTATCTCTTCCCTAAAGTCAGGGGCAAACCACTGGCGTTGAGCACACAACTGTAGCTGGGTTGTAGCAGTTGCCACCTGGGACCGCCAACGCCCCATCTTCGGCTCAAATTCAGAGCTGTCAAACAAACCGCTTTGATATTGATAATAAGAACTTTCGCATCCAATCCACACTATCCGCGATAGCAAACTATCATCGATTGGGTGCAGATTCATATGTCATCTTATTTAAAAAGCCCTACAACTCTTGATAGCTTGTGCCCTTCGATTGTTACGGTAAGTTACTCCCGCAAATACCGAGAAGGCGTTCGGTACCGCTATATAGTGAGGATGGAACGCGTTTTGGCTATTGGGCTCTAGCTCGCGATTCGTTGGAACTGGCGACTCATAAACCAGGCGCTCAGAGCGGAAATCACTGCGAAGATCGATAACACTAGGAATACCTGAGACCAGCCTAGATAATCAGACACAGCACCCGCAGCAAATGCCGCAATTGCGCCACCTATGTAGCCCATCCCATCGATGATGCCGGTGCAAGAGCCAGCACCTTTGGCGCCGGCAATATCCAGAGTAAGACAACCACTGCTCATGGAGTAGGGTCCGAGCAGGAAGAAACCACAGGCCCCTAGAAAGAACATTATTGCTTTGAAATTGGGAACTTCTGCCGCACTAAGTGAAGCAATAGCAAGTAAGCACCCCACCAACACGGCTAACATAATCCACATCATGCGGGCTCTATCACCTTTTACTGCGTAGTGATCGGTATACCAGCCTATAAATACAGTCCCAAGCACGCCAAGCAGGGGAAAGATCGCTGACTGAAGTATTGCCGTGCTAGCTTCCAGGCCAATGTCGAATAGAAATTTTGGGGTCCAGAACAAAAATACCGATCGCAACAGAGTTGTCAAAAAACTAAATACCAGTAATTGTCGGTAGATAGGCATACTAAGAAGTGTTTTGAGTATAACTTTTACCCGGGGTTTTTCTTCGCCGCCGTAGTCGGCTAGATGCTTTTCCCCACCCTGGGCAGTACTAACAAAAGCGCCAGGTATTACATCGTCTGGGGTGGATCTTGAGGCGAAATAAGACCAGACTAAGATGCCACTTAAGGCAATGGCCGGATAGACGAATAAACCTTGCCAGGTAACCCCAATAGCTACTAGGGTGCCTGCAAACAGCGCGGCGGCAACGCCGCCAAATTGAAAATTCACACTAATCAAACCCATCACCGTGCCATTGCGGTCCGGCGGGTACCAATTGCCAATTGTTTTGGTTAATCCTCCCCACCCCATGGAAAGGAAATAACGGCAGCAGCACCAAACTACAATGAAGGCTATCAGACTGGCTGAAACCGAGAAGATGATGTTCCAGAAAATTGCGCCAGCCATACCAATGAGGAAAATACGCCGACCTCCAATGCGATCTGCCATTGGGCCATTGATAAATTTGCCGGTCGCATAAGCCATTTCGGAAAGAGATGCGATCAAACCGAGTTGAGTATTTGAATAACCAAACTCTTGCTCCAGCAATGGGAATGCAGCTGAGAGATTGCCACGGCATAGATAGTAGCCAACATAACCCACCAACATGACCCAGAATGTTGATGAGCGCCAGCGTAGTAATCGCTGCAGATCGTTGGCAGATGGCGTAATTCTCTGACCATCTTGAATTTTATAAAACATCGCTCAGCCACTACACTTTTGCAAGGGGATAGGAGTATGAACGATAAAGACTATCTCAATTGATGTCCACGCCTTCTTAAACAGAAAATATTATCCTGCTTGCCTTTGACATCCCCGGTAGTTTCCTAAAACGGTACAATCTTGATCAATCTAACGGCTGAGTAGACTGCCTAGGCTTGCATAGAAACTCTTTCTTCCCTTTCGGAGGAATTTGAATCAAACTACCGGGATGTAATGATGTCGCTATTTTTACTGGTTGATTTTAAACGGTGTGTACATGAAGACAATACGAATAGGTTTAGTTGTTATGGCTACTCTGGTATCTACTCAGGCCTTCTCTCAGAAAATTGTGGTGGCACACCGCGGTGCAAGCGGCTATTTGCCCGAACACACACTCGTGGCCAAGGCGATGGCTCACGCAATGGGCGCTGATTACATCGAGCAGGATGTGGTCATGACCAAAGACGATCATTTGATTGTATTGCACGATGTGACACTCGATCGAACCTCCGATGTGGCCGAGCAGTTTCCGAATCGCATCCGGGACGACGGTCGCTATTATGCAATCGACTTCACCCTGGAAGAAATTCGTACTCTCAATGTCAGCGAAGGATTCAGTTATCGAGGTGGGGTAAAAACTCAATCCTATACTGATCGATTTCCTGTGGGGGCTTCAAGCTTTAGTATTCCCACATTGATCGAAGAAATTGAACTTATTCAGGGAATGAACAAGTCAACGGGCAAAGATGTCGGCATCTACCCGGAGGTGAAATCACCTGAATTTCATCGCGCCGCGGGCAAAGACGTTAGCACGGCTCTGGTAAATGTATTAAAGGAATACGGCTATACAACGAAACAGGACAAAGTTTTTGTACAGACCTTTAGTTTTGACGAACTAAAAATAATTCACGATGAAATTCTTCCAGCCGCTGGAGTGAACCTTAACTTGATTCAGCTGATTGGCGGTGATGAATCATACTCTTGGATGTTCGAAGCCGGTGGCATGGACAAGCTATCTCATTTTGCCGATGGCATTGGACCAGAAAAAAGCCTGGTTATAAGCCGCGATTCAAGCAAAGCTAATGTGATAATCTCTGATTTGGTGGAACAAGCCCATGCGGCCGGTATGCAAGTTCATCCCTATACCTACCAGCTCGATCCGGGTCGGGTGCCCCAGTATGCAGACAGCTTCGAAAATCTTCTTCAGCTGCATTATTTTGGAGCAAATGTAGATGGAATATTTACTGACTTCCCAGACCGCGCTGTGGATTTTCTGAAAAACAGATAATATTTATCCAAGGCTCGGAAACATCAAAAATCGAGCTCTAACTCCTAAACAGGGGTCTGACCCTCCCGACCAGAACCAAGCCAATCAACCGCTACCTAACTCAGCAAAAAATGCTAAACTCCTCAACAACAAAACCGGAACAACAAACAAGCCAATAATAACAACAGGCCCCTATCCAATGGGTACTCTGTTCCAAGAATTAAAACGGCGCAACGTCTACAAGGTCACCACAGGCTATGTAGTAGTGAGCTGGTTGCTATTACAAATAGCGGACACGCTATTCCCCGCCTTTGCCATGCCAGGAAACGCAATTCGCGTGCTGGCTATCAGCCTATTGTTTGGTTTTTCTCTGGTGCTGATACTAGCCTGGGCATTCGAATTAACACCCGAAGGAATCAAAATCACCAAGGCGGCCACCTCGGAAGTGGCCACCCCTCTGCGAACCAGGGATTACTTACTCAGTGCCACCTTGCTGTTATTAATCGCCGTAGTCATTGTGCAACAGCTGGTTATCTTCAATCGTCCACTGGACATCGAGCCAATCGCGGTCGATGAGGAAGTGCCAGAGTCACCAAGCCGTGTCGAAGAATTAGTCGCTTCAGGCGTACCAGCCGACCTAAAATCTGTTGCCATCTTGCCATTCATCTCCCTAGGTTCCGGTGAGGAAGATGGTTACTTTGCCGATGGGCTTACCAACGAACTCCTGACCAGGCTGGCTCACGTCTCCGGTCTGAAAGTGCCCGGACGTGCCTCCACTTTTTATTACAAAAACCGCAATCAAGATTCTCGGGAGATCGGGCGAACACTGAATGTAGCCCATGTGCTGGTCGGATCGGTCCGACGCGCTAGGGACAAGCTACGGATTTCCGCCGAACTGACTGATGCTGTAACCGGCTTTCGGGTCTGGTCCGCGAATTACGACCGCACGATGAACGATATTTTCGCGATTCAGGATGATATTGCTGGTGCTGTAATCTCAGCCTTGCAGGTCAAACTGATGGGGGAGGAGGTGGCTGTTTTGCAGACCCACGGGACCGATAATCCGGAAGCCCAGAATCTTTATCTGATCGCTACGGCTAGGCTCCGAGAACTGCAAAGTCTGGGACCCCGTATCCAGAGTAATCCCGAACTGGTAAGTCGTACCCGGGACATGTTCGAAGAAATAGTCCAGCTCGATCCTGCTTATGTAGACGCCTGGGCAGGGCTGGTGCAGATCCTGCTTGAACTTTCAAACAGCACGCTGCTCGATGGTAATGGTATTATGATAGAACGGATTGAAGGCTTGAATCTGGCTCGCGAGGCGTTGGCAAGTGCCCAGGTTTTGGCGCCGGATGCCCCTTCCACCCTGATAGCCGAGGCGACCGTTGGCTACGCCAGCTATCGGCGTAACCTAGAGGATGAGGCAGAGCTTGCAAGCGTCTTCGATACTCTGGAGCGAGCTGAGCAAACTGAGCCGACAAACGTACTCATACTGGAACAGAGTGGCCTGATTCATGCTAGAGATGGTGAAGTTAATGAGGCTATTCGCCTGTTTGACCGGGTTCTGGAGCTGGACCCGCTGTCATCGGTTGCATTGGACCGTGCCGAGGCAATAGGCCGGATCGACCGGAAAGCTGGGCGGCAGCAATTTAAGCGTATTGGTGATTTGCATCCGGATTTGCCCTGGCAAGATGGCATTGCACGTCTCGAATTTCAGAAGGGGCATTTACACCACGGTATCGCTTTGGCAGCTGAGCGCGAGAATAATTTCACTCGATTCGCTCTGGCTTCACTGGGTGATCGCGAGCAGGCCCTAGCATTGATAGAAACAGGAAGTAAGCTGGCTGGCGGCCTGGGCCCGGTGCTTGACGAGCTGAAATACTTGTTTCAGCAGGATTATGCGGGCCTGATTGCCGGGGACACTGATTCCGAGCCAGATGCAGTTGAATCACTCTTTATGGGGGTAGGGTCGGCTGTGGCGGCCTATCGATTGAGACAATTTGAGGTCGCCGCAAATCTCATCGATCGAATTGACGTGGGACAATTTCGTCGCCGGAGTTTGGCAGACTTTGCCGATATTCACAGTATTGCCTTGGATATCGCTTATATCTTGCAGCAGACCGGCAGAATGGAGCAGGCCGTGGTGATTCGCGACCGCTTCAGAGAGAACATGGCAAGCACGCTTACGGGTGAGAGTGTCTGGCACGCCCGGGCGCAACATGAGCTGGATATGCTGTTGCTGGCATCAGAGGGTCAGATCGAGCAGGCCCTCGATGCGTTTGAGGCAACCTACGCCGAAGGCTGGCGCTGGTTAATGGGTCCGGGGCAGTCCTTAGCGGGAGGTTTCACTCAGTCAGCTTCAGGTTACTGGTTCGAAGACAACCCCATTCTCGATTCCATCCGTGACGAACCCCGCTTCATCGCCACCCTGAACCGAATAAAGGCTGACAACGCGGCCATGCTAGCAGAACTAAATGCCGGGCTGAGCGTGGAATATGTGCTTAACGAGGAGTGGTGATAGACCTGATTCCCTGCCACTGGCGATAACCCTACTTGCTGGGTTCGGATGCAAGCCGAGTATGATTTATGGGAAGCGAGACTAAATACTGCGTAATTCCTTCTCTCAATGATAAGAACAAAGGAACCCAAATGAACACCGAGTCTATTACCGTTTCATCGAATCTGTCTCTTGAGACACTCACCAGGAATCGTCGCGGTATTGGCGTTAGCGCGGTGTTGAGCTGCATCCTTCTTACGTACCTGGGTGTTACCTATGGTTGGCGACAGAGTGCCTTATTCCTGGTTGGCATTATGGCAGGAATCAGTCTTTATCATGCCGCGTTTGGCTTCACATCCGCCTGGCGTGAAGTGGTAAAAACCGGCCGCGGTGCAGGACTGCGTGCGCAAATGATAATGTTCGCCGTGACGGTTCTTTTTTTTGTGCCACTTATTGCGCAAGGCGAACTGGGGGGTATTAGTCTGCGTGGTAGCGTGGCGCCGGTAAATATCGCAGTCGTTTGCGGTGCATTTCTGTTCGGTCTGGGAATGCAAATGGGTGGAGGTTGCGCTTCCGGCACACTTTATACGGCAGGGGGTGGTAGTACTCGCATGCTGGTTACACTGGCGGCTTTCATCGCAGGGTCATTAATCGGCACCTGGCATTGGCCAGCATGGCAGGGCGTGCCGGGGTTTGCACCCTTCTCATTGTTGGAAAATTTCGGGGCCACAGTAGCAATACTGATAAGTCTAGTTATGTTTGCTCTGGTTTGGATGGCTACAGCGGCATGGGAGCGACGCCAGCATGGATCACTGGCTACTGAGTCAGATACTGATCGGCCGGGTTCATGGCTAACCGGACCCTGGCCTGTAGTCGCCGGTGCGGTAGCGCTCGCCGGGGTTAACATTGCCACATTAATGTTGGCAGGCCGACCTTGGGGTGTCACGTCTGCCTTTGCATTGTGGGGGGCCAAGATAGCCACAGTATTAGGCATGGATGTCAGCACATGGGCATACTGGGCAAGACCGGGCTCTGCCAGTGCGCTGGATCAGAGTATCTTTGTCGACATCACCTCGGTAATGAATATAGGGATTATGCTGGGAGCGTTACTTGCTGCCGGACTAGCCCTTAAGTTTTCGCCTGTCTTAAAAATACCTATTCGCTCTCTGGTAGCCGCGGTAATTGGAGGCTTGTTGCTCGGTTACGGCGCAAGAATCGGCTTTGGTTGTAACATAGGAGCGTATTTCAGCGGCATCAGCTCCACCAGTCTGCACGGCTGGTTATGGTTTGTCGCTGCCTTTGCAGGAAGTATTCTGGGTACGAGAATCCGGCCATTTTTTGGCCTGAGTTGAGGAAAAAGGGGACTGTGGGTGCTGTGGGTATCTTCCGCAAAGAACTGTACCCCCCCAACCAGCTTCTACATCGATTTAAGTTGCGCCATCCGCCTACGCACGGCAATATCACGTAATCACTAATTCAATCGAAATGATCGCAACCGAAACCGCGAGGAGAGCGTCATGAGCGATAAAAAAGAGCAGGGAGATAGTTCCGCTCAGAAACAGCTAACCCCCAAAGAGCAGTCGAGGCGCGATTTTTTGGAAGCCTCCGGCGCCACGGTAGTTGCTACCGCCGCCGTCACTGGGATGTACACACCGGCCGCTTCGGCACAGTCCAGCCAGTTCGAGCCTGCAGCCCAGCCCAGCACCCGCATTCAGGTCAACGTCAACGGGGTTGATCACGAGATCGAAGTGCAGGATCGTTGGACGCTGAACGAAATGCTGAGGGACCACCTTGAACTCACTGGCACCAAGATAGGCTGTAATCGAGGTGAATGTGGTGCTTGTACAGTGATCATGGATGGCAAGAATGTTTATTCCTGCAGCCAGTTGGCGGTGTGGACCGACGGTGCCAGGATAACCACGGTGGAAGGCCTGGCCAATAACGGTCAGCTGTCGCCATTGCAGCGAGCATTCGTTGAAAATAACGGCCCCCAATGCGGGTTCTGTACCCCAGGGCAACTCATGTCTGCCACTGTACTGCTGTCAAATAATCCGCGACCCAATGCCGAGGAAGTGAAAGCAGGTTTGGTCGGCAACCTTTGTCGCTGTTCAAACTATAACGCCATCGTTGAATCAGTCGTCACCGCCGGTGAACAGGGAGGTACAGCATGAGCGAAGCAAATAATCCAGTGGTGCCTCTAACCACCATCGGCAATGGCACAGATAGAGTCGACGCGGTTGAGCGGGTTACTGGTGAAGCAAAATTTACCCGTGACGTGCGCATGCCCGGCATGCTCTATGCCAAGGTATTAAGAAGCCCCCATCCCCATGCGCGTATTCGTAGCATCGATGTGAGCAGGGCAGCACGTCTGCCTGGTGTCAGAGCCATCGCCACCCACGAGACTGCTCCGGTGGTGTGGGGTGCAGGTTCCATATCAGGAGGCAGGCAATATAACGACCCAGCTAAAGAGGCCACGATACACCGGCGTTACATCTTCAATAATCCAGTGCGCTTCGTTGGTGATTCAGTGGCCGCGGTGGCGGCAGTGGATCGCAATACAGCAGAGGAAGCCCTCAGTCTGATCGACGTGGATTACGAGGAACTGCCCTTCGTATTGGAGCCGGAAGAGGCTCTTCAGCCTGGTGCGCCAAAAGTCTGGCCAGAAGGAAATCTGTGTCCAGATTCCCAGAATAATTTCGAGCCCATGGTGTCAGATGTAGGCGATGTGGAAGCCGGATTCGCTGCCGCCGATCAAGTATTCGAAGAGCGCTATGCCACCGGTTTTATCCACAACGGTCAAATGGAACCTCGCTGCGCCATGGCCAGTTGGCAGGGTGACAAGCTCACGCTCTATACACCGTCCCAGGGTATTTCTAATTGTCGTCATGATACTGCACGGGATCTTGGGCTCGCTGTGCATCAGGTGCGTATTGTGTGCAATTATATGGGTGGCGGCTTCGGCAACAAAAATCAGAATCAGGACGCTGACCTGGTAGCCGCAACGTTATCAAGACAAGCCAATGCCCCGGTCATGCTGGAATATTCTCGTAAGGAAGATTGGCTGGGTGTACATGGTCGTTGGCCCACTGTGCAATATTACAAAGTAGGGGTGAAGGATGACGGAGAAGTAACCGCCATCGAGATGGAAGGTTTCAGCGGCATGGGCCCTTACCGCAAGAATTCAGGTGGCATCGGCGGCATGGATGCGTACGCCTGTGAAAACCGCCTGCGCTCAATTAGCCCGGTGTATACCAACAGAACCACCTCGGGAAATTTTCGGGCTCCATCCGAGCCCCATGGCTTCTTCGCTATCGAATCCATGATGGATGATATCGCCTACAAGATTGGTATGGACCCGGTGGCGTTCACGTTGAAAAATGTGCGGCGTCCCACCAAAGATAGACCGTTCACCAATTATTCACTTGACGAATGTATTGCGCGCGGTGCGGAGTCATTTGACTGGGACAACCGACGCCAGACAGTGCCCGGTTCTGATCCTGGACCAATCAAACGTGGCGCTGGATTTGCCTTCATGATGTTCCGGGCTGGAGTGGGCACCAGTAGCGCCATCGTGCGTGTTAATGCCAACAAAAATTACACCTTATTTGTTGGTGTAACTGATATTGGACCGGGTGCTAAAACCACCATGGGCATGATTGCAGCAGAAGAACTAGGAGTACCTCTGTCTCAAGTTGAAGTGGTTGCCGGTGATACTGATCGCTGCCCCTATTCTGTTGGCGAGTCAGGTAGTCGCACCACAATTATGACTGGTGGCGCCGTAGTCGAGGCGGCGAAAGATTTGAACCGGCAGATTGCCGACCAGGGGTTTCCGGTGGGTGATGACGTGTTAATCGCCTCAGCCACCCCAAGGCCAACTACTGACGGTAAGACGCGGCAGTGTTTCGGTGCGCACTTTGTCGAGGTTGAGGTAGATACCCAGCTTGGTACTACTCGCATCACCAAGTACACCACGGTGCATGAGTCTGGTCGTATTATTAACCCAATCACGGCCAGGGACCAGATTCGCGGAGCTACGATTCAGGGTATCGGGCAGGCGCTGCACGAAGATCTGCTCTATGACCGCGAGAGTGGGCAACCACTAACGGCCGGCTACTACGGTGCCCGTCATCTCACCCATTTAGATGTGCCGGATATAGAGGTTGAATTTATTGAAGTCGATGACGGCTATGGGCCGTTTGGTGCCAAAACGGCAGGTGAGGCAGGTATTATTCTGGCTCCGGCCGCCGTGGCCAATGCCATCTTCAATGCGACGGGCAAGCGTATGAAAGAGCTGCCCATTTCCCGCGATAAAATTCTGGGAGAAATGGCATGAAATCACTAGAAAACATTAACGCAGGCAATATTTTCGAAGCGGTCAGTCAGTCCCAACAGGCCAGAAGTAATGGTCAGAAAGTCAGTTTTTCAGGCGGTGGCACTGATCTGCTTCAACAGATTAAAGACGGCGTAATCACATCGGATGTGCTGATTAATTTACGCACTATGGTTGGTAACAGCGAGGTCAGTGGTGCCAACAATGAGATCGCCATAGGTGGGCAGGTGACGCTCGATGACCTGAGTAATCACGCTGACATTCAAAACCAGTTCACCGTGTTGGCGGAAGCAGCAGGTAGCGTTGCCACACCTCAGATTCGCAACGTCGGCACTGTGGCTGGCAATGTTATGCAGCGTCCGTGGTGCTGGTATTATCGAAATGGATTTCAATGTTATAAGGTAGGGGGTGAGCAGTGTTTTTCCATAACAGGTGAGAACCAATTGCATGCAATTTTTGGCGGCGGCCCAAGCTATATCGTGCACCCTTCCGATACCGCCCCAGCTCTGGTTGCACTCGATACAATATTCGATGTAACGGGTCCCAATGGCACCCGTAGTTTGTCTGGTGAAGATTTTTTTGTTTTGCCCAGTCTAGACCCCTTGCGTGAAAATGTGTTGGAAGACGGTGAACTTCTTGCTGGGTTGCGCATTCCTACTCCTGCCACTGGCACGCGAAGTACCTATTACAAAATTACTGATCGTCAGGCATGGACCCATGCCGTGATTAGTGTTGCTGCTGTTTTACAAATGGATGGTGATACTTGCGTAAGCGCGTCCATCGTGCTTGGTGGTGTGGCGCCAATTCCATGGCGAGTGCCAGAATCAGAAAACTTGTTGGTAGGCCGGCAGTTGACTGCGGAGCTAGCTCGCCAAGTGGGTGAAATCTCTATACGGGAGGCCGAGCCGCTCACTAAAAATACCTATAAGCTACCGATGGTGAGTGCTGCAATAGAACGAGCACTGAACGCGCTAATGTCGACAGCGTAGTGTGTGACTAGTAATGAAACGTCGGAAATTTTTGCTGTTTAAAACCGAAGGCCCTGAGCAGGTTGTTGAGTTGTCCTGTGAAAAACTCTTCATGGATTTCGAAGATGCGCGCTCGGAAATTAACAAAGGCGTGGAAGAGGCTGGCACGTTTGCGGAAGCGGACTGGTGGAGCGGAGAGCCTCCTTTGTTGATTGATAATCTGGACCCTGAAGAATATTTTCGCAGTGTGGAAAGTGAACTCATACTTGCTGATGTGGTGCAGGTGCTCGATCCTCAGTGGTTGGTACAAGGCGAGTTTCAGATTCGTGTCGACACGCTACTTGCGGCGATTCGGGCGCGAGGAAAGCAGGTGCGATATAAATTGAAAGAATCCAAACCAACTATTCTAACATCGGAAGAGGCAACTACAGAAAAATGAGTATTCGATTGATGATTGAGAGATCAGTTCTGCTGTCAGTATTAGTGTTCGTTGTAGCTTCCTGCTCGCCTAAAACTTCAGATTCAACGTCGTCTGTTTCGGCGCCCTCGTCTATTGGTCAGTCTTTAGATGAGCAACTCAGGAAACGCGTAGAGGCGGTATTAGCTGCAAACGCTACGGAGCTTCCGCCGAGAATTCAGGTCGAAGCGATAAACGGCAACGTTAGCTTGAGTGGTTCACTCGATTGTGAGGAATGCGGAGGAATGAGGACACCTGGCACTTTAGATACGATTCAACAAAGTATGGGCGCCATAGTAAGGGCTGTACCCGGCGTGGAAAGTGTAAATTTCGAATTGACCACCGGCCCATGAGGTTATAACGGAATGAGAGTCTCAATTCTTCTGCTGTGTATTTGTATTGCCCTGCCGGTTAGATTGTTCGCGCAGGAAGCGGCTACCATGCGGGCGATACAGTTGCAGGAATTTGGCGGGCCGGAGGTCCTTGGAGTGCAGGAGATACCACGGCCTGTTGCCGGTGCCGGGGAGCTGCTGCTGCAAGTGCGAGCCGCAGGAATCAACCCGGTAGATACTGGGATTCGATCTGGTGGTGCATCCTCCTTGTCTGGAGCCGTGCCACCTTATGTCCCAGGTTTTGATGTAAGCGGAGTGGTAGCCTCAGTTGGACCTGGTGTCACCCGGTTCAGCGTGGGTGATGAGGTATTCGCAATGTTGAACCTCAGGCGTGGTGGCGGTTATGCCGAGTATGCAATAGTCAAATCAGATGAAGCCGCAGCGAAACCCCCACAATCAACTCATGCAGAAGCCGCCTCCATTCCACTGGTTGCGCTCACTGCCTGGCAAACGCTGTTTGAGGTGGCAAATCTACAGGCAGGCCAAACAGTGCTTATTCATGCCGGTGCGGGTGGGGTTGGTTCGGTAGCAATCCAGCTTGCCAAGTGGCGCGGCGCGCGAGTGATCGCCACAGCGTCAGATTACAATCAAGATTTTCTCCGCGAGCTGGGGGCTGATGTGCCGGTTGATTATCGGAACCAACGTTTCGAGGATTTTGCCACCGATGTGGACGTAGTGCTCGATCCCATTGGGGGCGATACCCAGGTCCGCTCACTGGCAATACTAAAGGAAGGAGGCACCCTTGTTTCTATCGTCGGGCTAACACCGGAGGGCAGGAATCCGCAGCGTAATATTCAGGCTACTTCTTATTTGGTGCGACCAGATTCAGAGCAGCTGACAGCCATCGGGGAATTGATCTCAGAGGGGCAAGTGCAGCCGATTGTGACCTATCGTTTTCCACTTGAACGAGCGCCTGAGGCCCATGAACAGAGCCAGACCCGACGCACGCGTGGCAAGATTGTGTTAGAGATAAACTCAACTCCCTGAGCCAGCCTCGTAGGATTTTAAGACAATTCTATTTGCGTTAATAGGGTCAGATAAACCAGGTTAAATAGTAATTTTGTATAACAAGTAGAAATATGTGCGCGCCGTGAACACAGCGTGCTTTTTCGAACCTTAAGGGGTGCGTAATAATAGATGTGTATCATTAATTTAGTAATAAGAAGATGGTTTGCACTCTCTGTGCTGTTTATCGTTTTGAGTGCTTGTTCAGATCAGACATCTGAACCTGCGGCAACGATCTCACCAATGGAATCCGCTGTACCTGCCGGAGTTGCAGCAGTAGATAATAATCCAGAACCTGAGGCCGATGCTGCCTTGTTACGGAGCCAACCCACCAATCATTGGATCAACGACCAACCTATAGGTAATAATCAGGGGCCGGTGACAATAGAGACACTTGCCAGCGGCAACACCAACCCGGAACAGTGGCTGCACTATGGTGGGGATTACCGCAATTTTCGTCATAGCCCGGTAACAGCATTGAACCCAAAGTCGATTCAAGACCTTGAAGTGGCCTGGTCCATGCCTACTGGTACCGAAGGGCAATTTGCCATGTCGCCTATTGTGTATGACGGCATCATGTATATGACCACCAGCTATAACCATCTAATGGCTTTAAATGCAGCCACGGGGGAGTTGTATTGGCGCTATGATTATCCCCAACCGGAGGATCTGCGGATTTGCTGCGGCCCGGCAAATCGCGGCGCAGCTATTAGTGGCAACATGATCATCATGGGTACGTTGGACGCCCATCTACTGGCCTTCGATCGATTCAGTGGTGAACTACTGTGGGATATTGAAATAGAAGAACACGCCAGCGGATTTAGTTCCACGGCGGCACCACTGATTGTAAAGAATATGGCCATAATTGGGATCGGCGGGGGTGAGTACGGTGTAAGGGGCTTCTTCGATGCCTATGATTTAACCACTCAGGAACGTCTGTGGCGGGTGTATACCATTCCAGGCGAAGGGGAGCCGGGCAACGACTCATGGGCTGGTGATTCCTGGAAAACAGGAGGTGCCCCTACCTGGTCGGTAGGCGCATTCGACGCAGCGACCAATACCGTTATGTGGACAACAGGTAATCCAGGCCCTGACTGGAATGGCGATGATAGGGCAGGAGACAACCTTTACTCTGACAGTGTTCTGGCAGTGGATGCCGATACTGGTATGTATAAATGGCATTATCAATTTACGCCACACGATGTCTGGGACTACGATGGCAACACCACTATATTCCAAACAGATATTACCTTCCAGGGGCAGGAGCGGCAGGCGCTGGTGCAGGCCAATCGCAACGGCTATTTCTATATTCTTGATCGCGTGACGGGTGAATTTCTTAGCGCGACACCCTATGTTGAACAGCTCAACTGGTCCACCATGGGTGATGACGGTCGGCCCATCCCCAATCCATTGGCTTTTCCACAAACCAACCCGGACTATCGAGTGTGCCCGGGATTACGGGGCGGCATGAACGGTGCCTGGGCTGGTGCTTTAAACCCGGAACTTGGGCTGGCCTACATCCCCACAGTGGAAAACTGTATGAGTTTTCAAAAAGGAATTTCTATTTGGGTGGAAGGACAAACCTTCACCGGCGGGAGCGGAGTCAACCGGGACAACTCTATTGATCAGGACTATGGTCATCTATCAGCCATTGATGTGAATACAGGGGAGATCAGATGGCGTTATATGAATGCTGATCCCCTCTCGGCTGGTGTGGTAAGCACAGCCGGCGGCGTAGTGATATCCGGCACACCAAGTGGCAAAATTTTTGGCCTGAATGCGGAGACCGGCGAAGAGCTTTGGACATTTCAGGCCGGTGGCGGAATTCGCAGCCAACCAATCGTTTATCAACAAAACGGCGAAACTTACCTCGCTATTGGTGCTGGCAATGGAAGTAGGTCGGCACCGGTACCGGAAGGTGGACAGTTATTTGTATTTAAGTTGGATGAGGGGCAATTTTAGTTAAACGGGCTACAGCGCTTGACCTTTATACCCCATGTGCTCAAATGAGCATAAGTCCCTGTTGAATTGAAAGATCGTGGTTACCAAGGTAATTGATAACAAAAGCATAATGAGGAAAGTAAAATGCAAGAAGAGAAAATTGATCGACGCACAGCACTGAAAAGAACACTGAATACTGGGCTTGCCGTTGGAGCGGTTGCAATTTTGCCACCTTGGGCTACCCCTGCTCTTGCCCAGGGGGAGACACTCGTGCCTTTTACCGATATGCCGGAAGATTATTCCCGGCCCCCGGCGAGGGCTGGTGGGACACACTTCTTGGATACACGACAAATTTCTTCATTTTATACCGATAATCAGGATTTTTACGTGGTGCAGCACTATGGCCAGCCGGAAATCGATGTGGCTAACTATAAATTGCGTGTCACAGGCATGGTTGATAATGAGCGGGAATTTACGCTGAGCGACCTTCAGGCGAGGAGCCAGGTTCAGATTGATGCGGGCTTCGAATGTGGTGGCAATAGACCGGGTGGTCTGTTCCAGGGATTGATTGGCAATGCTAGGTGGAGTGGAGTCAGTCTGCGTAGCATATTGGAAGAATGTGGTGTTCAAGCTGATGGCAAGGAAATTGTCTTCTTCGGCGGCGACACCGGTACTGAAAACATTCGTGATACTGACGTGGATCAGAGCTTTGCTCGTGCTCTGCATGTGGAAGACGCCATGCGAGATGTGAATATGCTCGCACTGGAAATGAATGGCGAAGCGCTGCCTCAGTTCCATGGCAGACCAGTACGCTTACTCATCCCAGGTTTTTATGGTGTGGCAAATGTGAAGTGGTTAACTCAGATCCATGTTCAAAACCGTCGTTATATGGGTCGTTTCATGGGGCGCGATTATGTCACGCTTAAAAAGGAAGCGGTAGGTGGGCGCGAGCGCTGGGTAGAGAATTCGGTTACGCGCATCCAACTAAAGTCATCCGTTGTCCGAGTAACAAAGACCGGCAATCAACATAAGATCACAGGGTTTGTTTTAAACGATGGAACTCCTTTGCGCAGTGTCGAGGTAAAGATTGACAATGGGCCCTGGCAGCAGGCGCAGATCGATCCGCAGTCCACTCAATACTCCTGGAAATTATTTAGCCTGAATTGGGATGGTGCCGGGAGTGGAGAGCATACCTTGGTTTCACGGGTGACCGATGTTAATGGCAATGTGCAGCCAACTGACGCGCAGATGCCAGAAAAGGTTAGCCGCTGGGAGAATAACGCCCAGTTTCCCAGAACCCTGGTGATTTAGTAAGCGAGCAAGGTACAAGCCACATTGAGTTTTACTTAATGTGGCTTGTACCCATTTATTCCCTATACCTTCAAGGCCGCACTCGGACATACTTCTCGAAGCGCTGTCGACCTACCTGACCAGCGTAGATGTTGCCTTCGTTATCTGATGCAAGAAACTCGATGCCGCTACCGGTGGGTACTTCGTAATCTGGGATGAACTCAGTAATCCAACCACTGCGCGCATTGCCGACACGAATACCCCGCTGCCAACCCCGATTCCACTGATCCCCAGACATACCATCGGCTACAAAAATGGTGTCGTTGGAATCAATCCAGATACCGCTCGGTCGACCGAACTGAGTCCAGATATCCAATAATTCCCCCGCTTGACTGAAAATCTGAATACGGTTATTGCCCCGGTCTGCCACGAAAAGGCGTCCCTGAGAGTCCATTTTGAGATCGTGGGGGTCGTTAAAGTTGCTGGCCTCTCGACTCAGCGATTCGATGCCTCCGCCAATTTCCAGTAGCAAAGCCCCTTCACTGGAGAATTTTAAAACTCGGTTATTGCCACCACGATGGCCATCAGCAACCCAGATCTCTCCGTTGGGTGCTGCCAGGACCGCTGCCGGCCCATTGAAGTGAGTTGCGTCATCCCCTGCTACACCCGCTTCACCGAGTCTGAGCAAAACCTCTCCGTCCTGATTCAACTTTAATACCTGGTGACCCATGCCCATGGCGCTACCTGGTTCACCCCTAGCATCTCCGGCAGGAGCGCCTTCTGTTACCCAGAAATTTCCCTCTTCGTCCATGTCAAAACCATGAGGCCAGGCAAAAATGCCTGCACCAATGCTCTTCACGGTGTTGCCTTCGCTGTCCAACTTATGAATCGGATCTAATTGCGAACCTGCACATTGGTTGGTGCTACAACGTTCCAGCACCCATATATGCTCGCCATCGGGGTCAGGCTGAACGCCAGTGACTACACCCATGGGGCGTGCACCTGGTAATTCGCCCCAGTTATAAACGACTTGATAGGGGTTGTCGGCAACGGTCTGGCCGGTTGCCTGCACCGTCATAATCATCGCGGTGAGTAAAGCGCTAGTCAGGGTCCAGCCTGGGAGCGCTCGGCCGCAACTGCCAAAACTCATATTTTTCATCTTATTTTCCTCAAGTGAGAGACAGGGTTAGGGTACAACAATAAATTAGTCGTGAGCTACCGGAATCCAGAAATAGCGTAACTCGGGGATTACTATCTAGGCCGGAGCCAGTTACCGTGATATTGAGATCAGTGCCTACTCTACCCCGAGTGAAGTAGACAGAATCGATGGCAAATTGTGCGTTTGGGCTGAGTACTCGCAAACAAGAGACACAGCAATATCTCGGTAAAAATCTGAGACATTTTAGGTGCAATAATTTTTATAAGTGCAGCAAGATTAGGAGTTATCTGCTCTCATGCCTAGCTTGGAAAATGGTCCCTTTTATCAACTCCATTTAAGCCGATTTTTATTTATCCTTACTCAAATCTGCTATGTCGCGTAATTCTCCGGGCATACGATCATCTCCAAGCGAGCCCATCCAAGCAGGATAGCCCACCGGAATGTGACTTACTGCGTTGAGCTGAGTAACTTCCTCATCGGTTAACGAGATATAGACTGATCCAAGATTGTCCTCAAGTTGGTCCATTCGCTTTGCTCCAATGATTACACTGGTCACGGCATCATTGTGAAGCAGCCAAGCTAGGGCTATCTGGGCAACGGATGCCTTATGCGTTTCAGCAATGGGGCGCATTACGTCTACGATGTCGAATCCCTTCTCCTGATCAATCGGCGGAAAATCAAAAGTGGCTCGGCGTGCTCCTTCTGGGCTGCTATCCCGTGAGAACTTGCCAGAAAGAAAACCGCCGGCAAGTGGACTCCAGACCAGAAGGCCCAGCCCTTGGTCCTGAATAAGGGGAATAGTCTGGTGCTCCAATTCTCTGCCTACTAGCGAGTAGTAGGATTGGGTGCATTTGAATGCTTCGAGGCCCCGCTCACTGGAAACTCCCATAGCCTTCATCAGCTCCCAGGCTTCCAGATTAGAGCAGCCGATGTAACGCACTTTGCCTGAGCGTACCAAATCGGTTAGCGCAATAAGGGTCTCCTCAATATCAGTCTTGGGATCGGCGCGGTGAATCTGATAAATGTCGATGTAGTCCGTACCAAGCCTTTTAAGACTTGCTTCAACGGCTTGCATAATGTGCAGCCGCGATAACCCCACTTCGTTCGCGCTCGGTCCCATGCGGCCACGTACCTTAGTCGCTAGTACCACATTACCACGCCTGCCCTTCAATGAACGTCCAAGAATCTCCTCAGACTCACCGGTGGAGTATATGTCGGCGGTATCGAAGAAATTGATTCCCTCATCGAGCGAGCGATGAACCAGTGCATCGGCATCCTTCTGACCCAGTGCGCCGATCATCTCCCACTGGCTGCCGAAGGTCATCGCGCCGAGGCAGAGCTCTGAGACGAAAACGCCGGTATTGCCAAGTGAACGGTATTTCATTAAAAATTCTCCTAATTTGATTCACGGAAAGAGGCGGGATTTTAGAAGCTATGCCGGATGAAATCCAGTGCCTGTTTTCTCGGCTGTAGTTTTTTTAGCATCAGCCAGAGTATAAAACACTGCCCACCCACCTGACTTGCGCAAGCGTTTAGTTTGGTCAGAGAGTCCTTGTGAATCGATATCACCCAGTAACATTAATTTAGCCACGGCGGTTATTGCTCTGGATTGCACCAGCGTGCAGGCATAAACTAATTAGTCACGCGATCTCTGCATCCTGTTTAGCATTCAGGTATAGCCATTTCCCCTTCACGCGGACAAATCGTGATACCTCGCGATGTAGTCCGGGTTTTCCCTCGTCATCAATAAATCGCGCTTCGAACTGCACCACACCCTCATCACCTTGTTGTCGACAATCCAGTATTGTCAGGCCTTGCCAGTTTCGGATTTTGACAGATAATGAGGTAGCTGCTAAGCCAGTGGAATAATCCGGATGCCATGTTTCGAATAAGTAGTCCCCATACCCACCTTTCGCGAAGGCGCTGTAGCGGGAGCGCATCAATTGTTTAACGGTTTTTGCTGTGATACTTCGATTCAGATAAGGCTCGCAACATGCTTTGTAAGCTTTACCTGAGGTGCAAGGGCAGGGGCTTAGGCGCATCGCGAGTTTATGCCTCCTTATTTACAATGACCTGATCTGCACCTGACGGAAACGAATGGTGCCACGCCCCCATTGCAGGGCAATCGGTCCGCTGGCGAACAGGGAGTCCTGCACATCGACAGTAGTAACCCCATTTAATACCACCACCAGATGTGAACCCTGCAGAGTAATTTCATAAGTGTTCCACTTGCCCCCTGCCTTGGGTGCTGGATCTGAAACTGGTGCAATGTGCACAATGCCACCGGTGCCAAAACTGGGGTCCGGGCGTTGGTCAAAGATGTTCGCTTCGTAGCAATTCCGGTCGTTAATGCTGGCAGCGTCCTGGCAGCGCATGAAAATTCCGCTGTTAGCATCATCGCCTGACCAGAATTCAATCCGAAGCTCGAAATCGCTGTAGGATTGTTTGCTGACTAGGAATGACGCGCCGCCACTGCCAGCTGTCGCCTGAATGGCACCGTCTGTCGCGCTCCAGTTAGCCTGTCCCAATTGGTTAAAATTATCCAGGCCATTGACCCCATCAATCAGGGTGGTCATACCAGAATCTGCGCCGTAACCTGCCTGGCTTGTTAAACCAAGAGCCAGAATTGTGAATGTGAAGAGTGTTGAGTTAATTCGATTCATGGTGATGGGTCCTTTGTCTCTAGTTGATCTCATTTTAATTGGGACGGAGGGAATAAACTAATTCCCTCCGTCCCAATTAAGGAATACTCAAGCTTCTGCAATAAGGGCGAAGGGAATAAACTAATTCCCTTCGCCCCGTTTATCTCTAGCGTTCGGCTTTTACTTCTACCGAACTGAGTACTTGGTAAAGGCCCCACCTGCTGAATTCAGCGAGTTTGGCCCTTCTGCGGCATAGATGTTGCCGTCCGCGTCAACCGCGACACCTTCACCTGCTGCGCCCTGATAGACTCGGTTCGCCTGCTCGTGGGGCTCGACAAAACCAATGATCTGGTCTTCTTCCACGCGCCCGATACGAACACCATTCCTCCAGCCGACATGGTTGGTTGGGCCAGATTCCGAGTCGATTGCATAGACTATATCGTCTGAGGTGATGAAGAGCCCACTGATGCGACCATACATATAGCGTGATTCGAGGTAGTTGCCTTCCTGGTCGAAGATCTCGATGCGGTGATTACCACGGTCAGCTACCCAGAGGCGGCCCCGGGAGTCGAATTCCATGGCATGTGGAGTACGGAACTCACCATGTCGCACGCCAATTCTCCCCCATTCCTTGATGCGTGTGCCATCAGCTGTGAACTTGATAATTCGGGCCGTCGAGCCTTCCGCTAACCCCTCTTCCATTGCCGCATTGCTCGTCATGCCCTGACCGTTGTGGCCGTCGGAAACGTAAATACTACCGTCTGGCCCGACAATAACGTCATTGGGTTGGTTAAATTGGTTAGGCCCGCTACCAGGTTGGCCTGCAGTTCCAAGGCTCATAAGCAGATCACCGTCGGGGCTGAACTTGTGAACCTGCTGACCCTTGGTTCCGGCTGCATTATTGGCGAAGTCGGTTACCCACACATTGCCCTCGGAATCTACGTGGATGCCGTGGGGTGTCATCATGATACCGCCCCCAAAATTCTCCAGCACCTCACCAGTATGGCGGTCGAACTTAAAAATAGGATCGACAGGGTTGCTGTCGCAGTTGATTGGCGTGCCACCCCCGAAGCTACCTGCGCCACAGCGTTCGTACGCCCAGACGTGCCCGTCGATTGGGTCGATGTCCACACCTGCTGTTGAGCCCCAATCCCTTCCTGAGGGTAGATCGCCCCAATTTTTAGTGACAATCGGTGCTGGATTAGGCAAGCCTGCACCCGAAACAGGGTTTCCCCTGACCTGAGCGCCAGCGCTGGTGCTCACCGTTAGGAAGGCTGGGGCACAGGCAAACAGCGTGTAAATTAGAAATCGTGATGAAGACATGGTAACTCCTTTAATCAGCATTATTATATGTAAGTATTATGTCTTTGCAGAATAAGAGCTATCCCTGCCTAAGTCCAGCCAATATGAACAGTTGGCGCCTTTTTTGAGGAGCCTAAAAAGTCCCGGTAACCTTCAATGTAAGCTCCAATCCCGAAGTGGTTATTCGATACTCAATCTCCTCGAGAATCGCATCAGCAATCCTGCCAACAAAACGCTCACGCCTCCGGTCTTGCGAGCCACCGGTCAATGCGCCTAGGTCCAATCGGTAGGTAAGTCCTCGGCTATCGATATGTTCGGTAAAGAAATTTATCCGGGGCTCCCCCACGGTAAATTCAATGTCATCTCCTTCGGTTACCCCGCGCAAAAGCTATCAAATTCTGCAAGCAGGGAAACAAAGCTGTAACTATGAGCTTATTACTTGGTAAAACAGTAGTCTGTTACTGCCCTTCTGTGTTATCAATCTACACGCACTAATTTCAAGGAACAACACATGCAAATCTTTACTAATTGTCAGCATTACTTTTCAAGAGTTGTCCGCGCGGCCGCTGCTCTTGCCTTAGTTGTCCCAGCGTTTTTCATGTCGGTGACCGTAGCTCAAGCTCAGGCCTTATTGGATAACTACACGCCTGTCACGGAAGCAGAATCTCGAAATCCAACCGACGGCGATTGGTTAATGTGGCGCCGGACCGCGAATCATTGGGGTTATAGTCCTCTCGATGATATCAACAAAGACAATGTCGGCAGCCTGCGTTTGGCCTGGTCCTGGACCATGGAGCCTGGCAAACAGGAAACAACACCATTGGTGCACGACGGTGTCATGTTTCTGCCTCAGGCCTGTGACTTTATCGAGGCGGTGGACGCTACCGATGGCACACCACTGTGGGAGTATCGTCGCCAGACCGTCGATCATGCCGCTCCGCTTTCCTGCGCGAATCGCAATGGCACTCTGTACAAAGATCAATTAATTATCGCCACGCGTGATGCTTACGTCGTCTCCCTGAACGCCACTAATGGTGAAGTCACCTGGGAAACACAGGTGGGTGACTGGACAGTTGGGCAACATTATTCAGGTGGCCCACAGGTGTTTGATGGGAAGGTTATAACAGGCATGTCCGGTTGCTACTACATAAATACCAGTTGCTGGATTACCGCTCACGATGCCGATACTGGCGAAGAGTTATGGCGCACCAACACCGTACCCAGACTCGGCGAACTCCACGGTGAAAGCTGGGGAGATCTTCCCAACGAATTACGCCGGGGCGGATCGGCCTGGATGCCAGCCAGTTATGATGCTGATCTAAATTTGATTTTCGTCGGCGTAGCCGTACCCATTCCTTGGGGCTCAATTCAGCGCGGCACTCGTGGTGGTGATGTTTTATACACCAACTCCACTCTAGCGCTGAATATCGATACTGGCGAAATAGCTTGGTATTTCCAACATATTCCGGGCGGCAACTGGGATCAGGATCATCCCTTCGAGCGCTTGATTGTGGAAACAGAAGTCATCCCCGATGCAGATGCTGTCTCCTGGATGAATCCAGACATCGCATCCAGCGAAAGGCGAAAAGTCATTACCGGTATACCCGGCAAGCCAGGAATCATTTGGACACTCGATGCAGCTACAGGTGACTTCCTCTGGGCTACCGAGACCAATTATCAGAATGTAATCGTCGGCGTGGATATAGAAGGACGCAAGGGCATCACCAATCCTGATTTGGATATCACCGAAATTGGCCAGCAGAAACTGGTGTGCCCAACTGCCCAAGGCGGTATTAACTGGAACTCCGTCGGCTACAGTCCGCAGACCAATTCCCTGTATACACCCACTAATAATACCTGCATGAACTATTTTCTAAGGCCGGTGGAACCCACCATAGGCTTGCACCATGCTTCGGCCATAAATCGACCCGAGCTTGGACCGGAGGACGATGGGCTGATAGGACAATTTAGCTCGGTGGATGTGGCAACCGGCGAAACGCGCTGGGTCCACCGGCAACGGGCAGGCATCGGCGGTTCGGTATTGACTACTGGCGGTGGACTGGTTTTTGTCTCAGACGACGCCAGGCGATTTCGTGCCTTCGATGCCGACACTGGTGAGATTCTGTGGGAACAGGTGCTTAACTCTGCCGCTGGTGGTTTTCCGGTGAGCTATAGTGTCGACGGTGTGCAGTATGTGGCTATAGCGGCAGGCCAAGGTGTTAATTACCGAAGGCATACTCCAGAGATTCGACAGCGCGCGGGCGGGAATATTTTGTATGTGTTTCGATTACCTTAAGGCTAACTGTAATGATTAATCGACGCCAGTTTATGGCCGCCGCTGGTGCGGCCCTGCTCACACACCCAATGAATGTGTTAGCGCAATCCTTTGACTTGATCATCAAAGGGGGGAGGGTGGTCGATCCCTCACTACGGGTTAACGCCATCGCCGACGTGGCGATTGCAGCTGGTCGTATTGTGGCGGTCGCAGCAAACATTGACTCTGATGCGACTGCGACTATGGATGCCACGGGCAAGCTGGTTGTCCCTGGCTTACTTGATGTCCATGCGCATTACGCTCAGGATGAAGTCGGCCCGGTCGTGTCTTTATCCGATGGCGTGACTGGGTGGGTCGATGCGGGATCGGAGGGTGCGGATCAGATTGATGAGGTGGTGGCTGTTGCAAGGTCGGCGCCGCAGCAAGCCCGTATTCTCCTCAACATTGGTCGTGAAGGCTTGCGTGGGGAAGGCGACACAATGGATCTTGCGCTTGCCGATATGGCCGCAGCGAAAGCGGCTATTGCCCGCAATCGTGATTACGTTATCGGAGTTAAGGCACGTCTGACACAAGGAGTGGCTGTTGATGATGTAGAGATTTTACGTCGTGCGCAGGAGGTGGCCACCTCATTCGACCTGCCCTTGATGATCCATATGGGGCAAACCACTACGCCCATGTCTACACTCATACAACAGCTCAAACGGGGTGATATTGTCACCCATATGTTTGCACCGCCGCCGAATGCCATTATCGATGATGACAATCAAATTTTTCCTGAGGTGCTCGCTGCACGGCGTCGCGGCGTCTGGTTCGATGTTGCCAATGGGCGCACTGGCCATCTGCGTTGGGATACTTTCGACAGTATTTTGGGAGCGGGTTTTTGGCCCGATACGCTTTCCACTGATGGCAATTCCACCAGTCGAACCGCGCTAGGCGTCATCGACTTGCCCAACGTGATGTCGAAATTTCTGAATTTTGGTATGACACTCGATCAAGTGGTGGCGCGCGTCACTGTGAACGCCTCGCGCCTATACCCGGTGTTCAACGACCGTGGCACACTCAACGTGGGTGCACCGGCCGACGTAGCCGTGCTCGAGCTGCGCGAAGGCGCATTCGAGTTCGTCGATAATTACGGAAACTTGCGAACCGGCCGGCAACGGCTCTTCCCGAGCGAGACTGTTCTCGGTGGCGAACGAGTCCCGCGCGTGCAGTAAACCTGCCCTTGTTTCTTTTTTGTATCGAGGCCGTTCAAGTAGGCTCTCTATCTGCTCCTTTTCTCCATCTTCCCGAAGTTTGTCACTTTGTTACAGGATCACTCTTCTGTTTGTTAATTCAGTACAATCCCGGTTCATAGTTTTTAATCTACTGGTTTTACAGATGACACCAACAACAAGCGCTTATGATGGGGCTTAACACGCGTCCGCGATTATTTGCACTTTCTGCGCTAGTGAGTTTCACACTGTCTGGCATTATCGTCCCTGGTGCGCTGGCCCAGGACAGCAACTCGGACGATTCCATCGTTGTCTATGCGGCAGAATATTTTTCCCAATATGCACCCATCACTGCCAAGGATATGCTGGATCGTATTCCGGGGCAGGGACAAAACTCTGGTGGCGGCAGCGGTAGACGCCGAAGTCCCAGCGCAGGCGGTTCCGGCTTTGCCAGTAACAGTGGTGGAGGTACCTCATCGGGAGGTCGTGGTCTCGGTGCCGGCAGTGGGGGTAACGAGTTGTTGATAAACGGCAAACGCACAGCGGGTAAAAACAACCAAACCAGTGATCTGCTAAGGCGTATTGCGGCTAACCAGGTTAGGGAAATCCAGATCATCCGTGGCACGTCCGGGGAACTGGATGTGCGAGGCAGCAGTCAGGTGGTGAATATCGTGTTGTACGAAGAACTCGTCGCCAATAGCGTCGCTTACGAACTCAGTGCCGAGATGTTCAAGGACGATACAGTGGAACCTGCGGGCTCGGCAGCTCTCAGCGGTCAATTGAGCAATCTCACCTACCAGGTCAGTGTCTCCAGCAGCACTCGCTATGAGCATTTGGTTGGCAACGAAGAGAGTGTTCTGGGTGATATTTCACCGAATGACCTGATTCACGAAGAGCGCATTCGCGATCAGCGCGGTAACGAAGTGGGCACGAACCTGTCCTATGACATCAGTACCAATAGCAGCCTGCGCTTTAACGGGCTGTATGCTACTAACGACTCTCCCTCCAGCGTCATGCGTAATACCACCGATTTGAGAATTGCGTCTCGCCCGGTTGCGAATGAGCGGGAAGATAACCCAAATGACCGGGATAACTGGGAAGTGGGTGGCGACTATGAGCTGTCCCTAGCCAGCGGCAGCCGCTTCAAATTGCTGGCCATCGCTAATCAGGATAACAACGTTTCCACCAGAGAACGGTTCGACTTGCTGGCAGATGGTAGTGCCGAGAAAAATCTGTACCTGCATACAGACGTAGTGACCGAGGAGCGCATTATTCGCAGTTCCTATACCTTCGATATATATGCCGGCCAAAATGTTGAGTTAGGTTTTGAGCGGGCACAGACTATTCTGGACTCGAAATTGGATTTAGGCATCTTGAGTGACATGGGTGCAACGTCCGCTGCCGTGGGTGGGTTGGTCCCGCAGATAGTGAGCAATGCCAATTCCAAAGTGGAAGAAATCCGCTTCGAGCCCTTTCTTATTCACAACTGGGGCATCAATGCGCGGATGTCGCTGGAATCGACTCTGCTCTATGAATCTTCGGAAATTACCCAAACCGGAGATGTTTCCAACAAGCGAGATTTCAACTTCTTCAAGCCCAAAGTGGATTTTCGTTTCGATGTCACGCCCGTGTGGCAGTTGCGTGGCAGTATCGAAAAAATGGTGAACCAGTTGAGCTTTTCCGACTTTGTGGCGGTCAATGATGAGCAAGACAACGACGCTGATACTTTGGCAGGCAATGCGCAATTGCGTCAGGAATGGGTATGGCGCTACCTGTTCAATACCGAGTACCGTCTGCCCAATGATGTGGGTGTGTTAAGCGCGGAAATATTCTACTTTGATCATCACGATGTCATCGATCGCATTGATGTGTCTATTTCCTCCACCGAGTTGGTATCAGTCAACGGTAATATCGGAGATGGTTGGGAGTACGGCACCAACCTGAGCGCCAGCTTACGCATGGGTATGATTGGCCTGCCTAACCTGCTGGTGACCTCAACCCTGAACCTTCAAGACTCGGAAGTAACCGACCCATTTCTTGGCATAAAACGCCGTTTCCAGAATTACCACCGTGGCCGCTTTACCTTCCAGTTTCGCCATGACATTCCCCAATTGCGAATGAACTGGGGCGTGGATCTGTTTAATCGATTAGACCGTAATATGGTGCGATATGACATCGATGATATTGAGTCCACTGTGCGGGATCCGAGGATTAACCTGTTTGCTGAGCACGTGGATGGACGCGGTCTTACTTGGCGTTTTGATGGCGGTGGCTTAATTGATGGTGCCCAGTGTCGGGACCGAAAACGCTTCGTAGGCAAGATTTCCAGTGGTATTCTTGAGGAACTGGAACACCAGTGTGCACGCTCAGGAATCACCTACACCCTCAAGGTAAGCGGCACTTTTTAGTGTGTTTTACCTCGTTTGCAAGTATTCAAAGTGTCCTGTCAGTGTTCCAATTAATAATTCCCAGCTTTTGGCAACAATATTGATTTAGCTTGAGATTAATTCGGCTTTAAACACGATAATAAGCGCGGATTCCGAAAGGTTTTGTGATTTCCAGAGAAATTTGGTGCGCTCTTGCGTTGTTTTTTTAAAATGAATAAGAACTTTTGGTTTGCCTGTTTCCGATGTTCCATACGATACGAAGTTAAAGACAATGATTAATTACAAGCTTGGAGTAGGACTATCGCTATTTCTTATTCTTTACGCCGGAGTGGCAGATACAAAAGAAGCGGAAGTCAGCTTGTGAGAATTTGCAGGTGTTCAAAACTATTTAACTAGCAGAGTTCTCCGATCGGGGTCGGACCCTGATTTTTAAACCCAGCCCAGCGGGGCTTGCACTCTAACTGAGATGCCAAAAATTGGGCTCTGACTCCTTAATGGGACCTGAGCTCAGTAAAGAACAGATCCCTTAAGACGCCTCCAGCTAATTCTTATCTCACAACCACCGTAACATCAGAGGATCTAGTATATGTGCCGTCGTCAGCATAGGCGCGTAGCACATAGGTGCCGCTCTGGCTGAAGCTGGCCGACGCCACGGTTTCTTCACCGCTGGCAGGGAGTGCAGTTACTGCTGAATCAAATTGAACCTGGCCCGGCCCCCGGTACTTGATCCAGGTAACGGCTAATCCGGTTTCATCTGCGGCAACGTAGTTAATGATACCTTGGGATTTGGGCGAATTGCGGCCAATACCTCCACCAACTGCCGGAAGAAAGTTTGGCAATGCCGGCTGCTCACTGCGGGGGGCCCCTTCACGCGGTCCCGGGAGGCCATCATCACTGGCGAAAGTCCGCAGCGCGACTGAACTACCCACGGTCGCTGATAACTGGCCTTCAACCCCTACTATTCGCACTGCAGGGGGTTGGTTTGCAAGGGCTACGCCGGTTCGGCCATTGGTTCCCCGGCCACGATTGGCACTCCACACGCCTTCGTCGACCCCCCAGATATTACCTTTCTCTATCGATCCTATCGCGGTGCGGGTTTCGCCATTGTAGGTGAGGGTCCAGACCAACTCCTTGTCGACAAAGTCTGATGGAACCTGCACACTGAATACGAACTGTTGCCGCCTGGGGTAGAAATGCGTGGGTTGCCCCCGGTCAATTGGACCCGCGTTATCCAGGACCAGATTCTGGTCAACCGGTCCGGCGATAATGATGCCTGACGCCACCTGAAAAGAGTTATTAGTGCCCAATTCAACTTCAGGCGCTTCATCGAAATTAAGGTTCAGATAGCCGAACCACAAAGTGTAGCTGCCATCGGAGTTTTGCTCAAATCCTTCGTAGACCGGTTGTACGCTCTGCCCAAAACGGTGCAGGATCTGTGCGGTTGCAATTGCGCTGACACTCGTTAATAACAGCATCAACAACGTATTGTAAATTGCATGCTTATTACAAATCACCATTGTTGCTTGGCTCCTTTAATTCTTATTTACGCTTATCCCATTTATCTAATCGCTACCTGATCCTAAGCCAGCCTGGCGCTCAGCGACAGCCGCTGCATATTCCTCGTCAGTTAGTTCATACCAACTGATCCAAGAGAATGACATTTCATCCGTGGAGCGCTGTCCAAATCCGACCCAGTTACGTGAATCGCCCGCCCAGGGATTGCTGGTAGAATTGTTGTGCCAGCTGGTTACATGCATCATAGATCCCTTTGGGATTAATGGCTGTACCTCCTCCAGATAGTTATAGGCAATGTGCCAGCCAAAATCCCAAAATGCACAACTTAGCGTCTGTCGGCGGTTGTCTTGGTAGATAACCTCAAGGCATTGTTGGGTGCCAAGGTTGTGAAGATGGGGCTGGAAAGCGGTAATGCGTATGTTCTGGTCGATGTATTCATAGCCATCAGTGCGGGCGATCTCTGTCCCACCGGGAAGATCGAGATCTTCGTTATCCCCCATATGGGAGCGGATCAATTTGTGCTGCGGTTCTTCACCCAAGGGCATCAACCATAAGGCCAGCCTAGACTGGTCCGTATGCGCTAACCCGTCCGGGTTGCTAGCGTAATGGATATTCCAGCGCAGCCGAGTGCCTGCTTTGATTAGCTGGCCTGTGCCGGGTGGGTTTATATCGGCAGTCTTGCCAAGTGCGTATTCGCTGAGAAACCCTCCGCCGCCTTCAGGAAATTCCATTTGGGTTACCGCATGGTGCACTACCTGGTATCCGTCAGCGCTGGGCTTGGTCTCAAAGGCTGTTATCCAGCGATCTTCGGTCAGGCCTGTATCGCTGTAGAAAGTCATCCACCAATTAGGGCTGCCAGGAGGAACTGTAAATTGTTCTGGAATTGGTATGATCAAATCCGGTGGCCGGCGCATTTCGTCCTCAAGCGTCCAGGCGATATTGTCTTCATAGGTTGGGGGCGTGGGCATATTGCGCGAATCACCTTCAGCCGCGCCACTATCCACCCAGGCCACAATGGTGGCAATCTCGTCATCACTTAAAGAACGGTCATCCTTAAATCCCTGGACCCCCACGGTTTTATCAATGAAGTAGGGCGGCATTTGGCGACTCACCACTCTGTCCTTGATAACCGGCGCCCAAATCTTGACAGTTTCGTAATCAATCAACGACATGGGTGCGATGGAACCTGGTCGATGACACTCTACACATTTGCTGTAAATGATAGGGGCGACGTGATCGGCGAAGTTAGGGCTGGTACCGGCCTGTTGACCGAAACCTGCAGACGACACTGCTAGTAAAAAGAATGTGGCTCCGATTACACCTAAAACCTGAGCCCATGGCTGATTTGAAGCGGATTGTCTGCTGGGAATAAACATCTGGCAACCTCCTTATCTCTTCGAAGCGGCGACCTCAAGCAGGCGGCTGTACGTAGAGAGTTTATTTTTGTTAAATTACCGATCGCTGCAAAAAGAGAGTAATGATGGTGGGGGGCTATAGTCAAGAATTTTCTTACTGTTTTCGTTAGGTTACACTCCTCTGCAGGGAACCTGAGGACTACTCTTTAGCCCGCACGGTCTCTATATAAAAATGGAATATTCTAATAATTAAATTATGGCCGCTTACACTATGAAAAGAGCCTCCAAGCTATTACTTATAATGTTAGCTCTCTATGTGCTTCTGGTTGTGTTATTTGAGAGTCTGCTGGGCTTCTATCAACCACAGCAGAGTAATACTATGGTGATTACCACTTTCGAGGATGATTTGCAGGCCAATGACCGAGTAGTGGAGCGATTAGAAATAGAAGGTGAGATTTTCGTTGCAGTTAATCACTGGCCAAGAGCCTGGGCCAGGCGATTGAGAAACAACCCAGACATACAAATGAGCCACAAAGGTGTAACCGGAAATTTTTCTGCCGTTGTGTTATCTGGCACGGAACATGAGCAGGGAAAAGTCGATTTTTCTGTGCCATTTTTGTTTAAGTTCATAACTGGTTTTCCCCCACGTTTTTTTGTGCGTCTGGATCCAAGCCCCTAAAAAACGGGGGCAAGTGTCTGAAAGATTCGGTATTTGGTAGTTATTTCGTGCAGGAGGTATTACTGTATGCGATTGGCAGGGCATTGTCTGAGTGGATGACATCGGGCGGCGAGGTTTGATGCGATGGCTCTGACCCCCTAGAAGCGCTAAGGCATCGCAAACACCCAAATCACGCCGCCTTGGGGAATGATGGTGCGTGTGCCACGTGCCCGATCAATGCGGCCAGTCATGCTTGCTGCGTCAACACCCCAGCCTGACTGCACAGCAACGTATTGCTTGCCGTCGACAGCAAAGGAGGAGGGCACACCGATAACTCCCGAGTTGGTGCGAAACCGCCACAGCTCTTCGCCGGTGCTGGCATTGTGTGCGCGAAAGAATCGGTCAGTAGTACCGCCACTGAATACTAGGTTACCGCTGGTGGTAAGGATACCGCCCCAATTGTGTGACTCGAATTCACGGGTCCATACTTCTTCGCCGGTGTTCATGTCCCATGCTTGGATTTCGCCGATATGGTCTGCCCCTTCAGCGAGGGTGAAATCTGAGCGGGCGCCGATATAAGAACTGCCAGGCTCGTACTCCACCTCTCGGCCTTCAATATTACCGCAGGTGTTCTCATTGGATGGTATATAGAGCAGGCCAGTTTCAGGGTTATACGCTGCTGGGGGCCAGTCTTTACCACCCCATAGTGAAGGGCAGAACGACCTGATAGATCCGGTTACGGGCTTGTGTTCGGGGTCATAGGTTGGTCGCCCACTCTCAGGATCGATACTGGCGAAGGCATTCTGAAATACGTAGGGCTGAGCATCGACGAAGCTGATGGAATCGGCACTGCGTTCCAGCAACCACAGATAGCCATTGCGACCTGGATGTACCAGGGCATTGATTTGACGGCCACTGCGCTCCACTGGCATCAGGATAGGGGTGGAAACTTCGTCCCAATCCCAGGAGCCGTTCCAGTGATATTGATGGTGAGAGCGGATATCACCAGACTGCACGTCGAGTGCGATTACCGAATTACTATATAAGTTGTCCCCTGGTCGTTGGTCACCAATCCAGGGTCCTGGATTACCGGTGCCGAAATAGGCCAGCCCGAGTTCTGGGTCGTAGTGCCCTGGCACCCACACCGCGGCACCGCCAGTTCGCCAGGTATCGCCCGGCCAGGTTTCGTTACCTGGTTCGCCAGGCCCGGGGACGGTGTAAGTGCGCCACAATTCCTCGCCAGTTTCTGCATCCAGCGCTACCACGAAACCGCGCACGCCGCGCTCCCCACCGGACGAGCCCACCATGATCTTGCCATCGACGGCAAGCGGGGCCATGGTAATGTAATAACCGTAGCTGTTGTCCTGCACCGAGGTGTCCCACACCTTCTCGCCAGTGACTGCATCCAGCGCGACCACACGCGCATCCAACGTTGCTGTGTATACCTTATCGCCGAAGAGCGCTACCCCGCGGTTGGTTCTGTGGGGGGCGATCAAGTCCGAGGGCAGGTCATGCAGGTAGCGCCATAACAGGTCACCGGATGCTGCATCAACGGCATAGACTTGGTTTCCTGGAGTGGTGACAAACATAACTCCATTATTGACGATCGGTGGGGATTCGTGGCCGCCATTTACACCGGTGGACAAAGTCCACACTGGCACCAGTTCAGCCACGTTGTCTGCGTCAATCTGATCGAGAGGACTATAGCCCCAGCCATCCTGTGTGCCTCGGTACGAGAGCCAGTTTTGATCCTCCGGATTTTGCAGCCGCTCATCTGTCACCAGGCGATAGTTTGCAAGGGGTGATTGCGCCAAGGCTCCAAATGACATGAGGCAGGAGACTAAAAGTATCGCCATAGTGACCGGGGTTTGCGTTAATCGAGCAGCGTACATCGGATTTCCTCTTTTTTTTGGACGAAATTAGTTTAGGCGCTATTTTGGCACGAAGCAGCAATGTGGGCCAGATTAAACCGAGTATGTGAAAAAGAATCTCTATTTGCTATATCATAAGCGTGTTTGGAGAACTGTCCTCAAACACATAAGGAGCCTCGGTACCATGTTGAGTATCTAGACCTTTAAAATCTAGTAAATAAGGAAATAGAAATGTTCAGTCATATTATGGTTGGCTCAAACGATGTGAAAAAAGCGAAAGAATTTTACGACGCGGCACTGGGTGCTCTGGGTCATGACCCAGCAATAACTGATGACAATGGTCGGTGCTTTTATATGACAGAAAGCGGCGTATTCTGTATCACCAAACCGATCAATGGTGAGCCAGCATCTCCTGCCAATGGCAGTACTATCGGCTTCTCTGCAGAAAGCCCGGCTGCAGCCGATGCCTGGCATGCTGCAGGTATAGCGAATGGCGGAACAAGCTGTGAAGGTCCTCCAGGTGAACGTGAGGGTAATAACGGCAAAATGTATCTGGCCTATCTACGAGACCCAGACGGTAACAAGCTTTGTGTACTGCATCGCATGGGTTGAGGAATTGGGGACCGGTCTGCGGGCAATCTTCTCTATTTAAGCCTTTCTTTTGAAATCTGGATAGAGCGCCGTGATGCATTCCGGGCAGACCCTGTGGGAAAATTCCGCCTCTGAATGACCCATGACATAGAGTTCTATTTGTTGGTAGTAACCCTTTTCATCGCGAATCTTCTTGCAGTTAGAGGAAATAGGTAGCAGGCCAGAGAGGGTTTTTACCTCTCCAATGGCCCGAAAAATCGCCCGTGAAATGGGAAAAGACGATAAGGAGCGAAATACAAGTTGCATAGATGATCGTGCTCCAATCCAACGCGGCAGAACGTCGCAATGACACCACTATCCAAACCAATATGAACCCCAGGGTCATGACAATCGAGCGCAGAATAATCCCTGAACAGAGTAGGGGGTTATTTATCCTCAAGGGTGGAAAAATCGATGATTGTCAGGGTGAGAAAAAGAGCCATCGTGGCATAAATGAGGGCGTGATCTGGCGAATATCGTCATCCGGTAAATGTTCTCTATACGACAGTTCTTCACCCAGGTGCGAGCTTCAGAACGTGAAGTGCCATAGCGGAATTATCGATCCCTGTTTCGCGCCAGTTGTGTCATTCATTTGATCAATCATATTCTGTTGGTGCCCAGTGCATAGTCTTAAACACATTAAAGGCTAGGTCTCCATTTACAAACTAACTGATGGGGGTATGGATGAGGATATAGAGTCCGATCTTCAATTGTGCACTAAATATTCTGCGGGGATTCGCAATGGGAAATATGGCCCGAAAATTATAATCCCAGCGTCACGAAGTGTAAGATGACATTAGTGGTGTGAAATCAATCGGTCCCCAATCAATTATTCATCTTGATGTTATGCGATACACGGTTTACTTTATCGGTACTTTCAATTAAAAACTCTAGAGGAACATAATGATGAACAAAAAACGCGTCCTTATAGCTGTTGCCGTTGCGATGGCACTTCCTACGCTTTCCATTGTTGCGCAACAGGATGATGACGAGCCGCTCGGGATGAGCTTCTTTGTTACCAGCGTTACTATTGGTGATGGCGGAAACCTCGGCGGCTTGGCAGGCGCGGACGCGCATTGTCAGGTGCTGGCCTCGGCGGCAGGTGGCGGGAATCGTACATGGCGCGCGTACTTAAGTACTCAGGGTGCAGGTGGAGTCAATGCACGTGACCGAATAGGGTCAGGGCCGTGGGCAAATGCAGTAGGTCTGATCATGGCGACCAATGTTGAAAGCCTGCACTATGACAATTCGAATTTTAATTGGGAACACTCGCTGGACGAAAATGGCAATCAATTTGCTTCGCGCATAGATGGAGATCCCGACTTTTCAGAGCATGATGTTCTTACCGGCTCACAAATTGACGGTACCGCGATGCCGTCGGATCAAGACCAAACCTGCAACAACTGGACCAGTAATGATGAGGGCAGCGCAAGGGTAGGCCATGCCGATCGTTACTCTTTCACCACCCCAGGTTCTCCCTGGAATTCCTCACACGGGACGCCAGGTTGCACACAAGAAAACCTCGTTACTGTTGGTGGTGCCGGCTTATTGTACTGTTTTGCAACTGACTGAGTAAGACGGGGTCCGGTCTTAAAGTGAGGGCTGACCCCATTTCTCTTCTCCACCTTACCAACTCACACCGGCAATTATTCTTTCCCCATTTTTTATCACTACGCTTCAGTTTAAATTCGCAAGCACCGCAGGGAGCCACACATGACCAGCTCAACCCTACAGGTAATCAACTGGGAAGCAATTGAACTCGAAACGGTTAACCAAGGCATGCAACGTCGAATCGTAACCGGTGCAAAGATGACAGTAGCGCGAATTTATTTCGATGACGGATTTATAGTACCCATGCACAGCCATCACAACGAACAGATCACCCAAGTGCTCAAGGGACAGATGCGATTTGCGTTTGGTGGTGATGAGCCGAAGGAACTGGTACTTGGTGCCGGCGATGTTGTTGTCATCCCGGCCGATGTCCCGCACCAGGCGACCTGCATCGGTGAGGTGGAGGAAATTGATATGTGGGCACCGCGGCGAGATGACTGGCTAGATGGGACTGATGAGTATTTGCGGAATTAGTAGGGGACGCACCGCTAGTGTCAGTAGGCCACAAAGTGCGCGAAGTATCCTAAGCAACCCCAATAATAATCAAAACCGAATAATCCTGCTTATTACAACCCTCAACCCCAGGCATATCCGCCCCCGGCCGAACCGGAAAGTCTGACTTGCTGGCTCTGACAGGAGAACACGAGCCAGCGCCATTTGCCGGAGTATAACGCCCAGAACGGCAGCGCAGATGGGTCACGTCATAAATCGAAGCGTCATTGTCGAGCTCCCATTTCTGCGCCCCGTCACTGGTTTTTGCGTGCACAGTCAACACCGCCTGAACCGCGCGGTCACCGGTGACCAGATAAACACCAGCAGGCATAGGGAACTCAGGTTGCTCCATAATCAGGCCGTGTTCTTCCAGCCACCAATCCTTATTATCGAAACTCCACTTAGCAGGGGCAACACCGCCGTTGGCTTGCAATCTGTCATAGTCATCCAGGTCGACACCACGTGGGCCAGGGTCTTTGCGCCATATGCCCCAATCCTGAGCATTGCTGCCGGAGTGTGACTGGGGATCGGCCAGGGCTGCGATGTATTGGGCGCGCATACGCTTAAATTTTGCTTGGCCCTGTTGTGCCAATGTAGCGGGGGGTAGCATTAGTGTTGCTGCCGCGGCAGCCCCGGCAACGAGTAAGTCTCGTCGAGAGACTCTATTATCGACTGCGCGTTCTGAATTAGCCTGGTCGACCAATCCTGGTTCTTGCTTATCGCTCATTGCAGTCTCCTTTCTGTTCTTCCGCTGACGAAATTCCAATTTGCATGACTTTCCCCTTTTCTTCAATCATTAACTACCGCCGAGTTCCTTCGATATCAGTCCTGAAACTGTAAAGTGTCTTGCCCGAAGTGACATACAAAGTACGCAGGTCAGGTCCGCCGAATGCTGCGTTGGTTATGGTGTCCTCGGGAATCGGGATGTGCTCCAGTAGCTCACCAGTTGGCGCGAATACATGGATACCAGCCACAGTATCGAGGGTTTCGCTGGTGCCTCGCAGACTATTCAAACCAGCAGCGACATACAAATTTCCCTGGCTATCGATGGTCATGCCGTCGCCACTGCGTCCTGGATAGAAGTCGTGAAACACACGCATATTACTGACCGTGCCTGCCGCGCTCAGATCATAGGCGCGAATCAGCCGTGGGCCGCCTTCGCTTTGCTTGGTCTCGATGACATACAGGGTGCTGTCATCGGGTGAAATTATGATGCCATTGGGGCGCAGTACCTCGGGCTCGGTGAGGATGCGCTCAATAGTACCGTCCGGATCAACTCGGTAGACGCCATGTACGCCGGTTTGTTCGGGCCTGGGGTTGGGCCCCGGGCGGTCGGTGAAGTAAATGCGTCCCAGCGCGTCGAAGGTAAGGTCATTGGGCTGATGCAACTGCTTGCCTTCATAGTGGTCGGCTAATGTCTCGATCTCACCGGTTTCCATATTGGTGCGGGTGACCCGTGGCAACACCGATGCACCATCGCCCCCTTCGCAGGCCAATAGCCGCCATTCGCTGTCGAATAGTAGCCCGTTTGCGCCGTGGCTGGGTTGGCGAAACGTGGAGAGTGCACCATCGGTGGATAAGCGCATTATTCGATTATTATCAAGGTCGGTGAAATAGACTGTACCGTCTTCGGCCACTGTTGGCCCCTCAGTGAAGGCAACCGTCGCTGCGACAGATATATCTCGCTGTTCATCTTGAGCGCACGCAGAAACCAGGGGCAAAATCGCCAGCGATAAAAAAGAAATTAGCACGATTTTTTGTGTGTGAGATTTTTGCATAGTGTTTCACCTATTGTGTGGGCTGGAAGCTCATGGGCGAAATCCAATATAAAGGGGGTCAAAGTAAAAATACAGTAGTAATTAGTCGCCAGCTTTTTATCAGAGGTCTCAGGGGCACTGACAAGCTACCAACTTTAGCGCTGTTCTGTTATTCCCAGTGCGAAATCAAGCATGCATCATGCGCGGCTAACTTATCTGTGCCCTCTTGAATCCTGAGCTCCAGACTCGTAAGATTGGCAGGATTACGTGTTTCTTACCACGTTACTTCATACGACTTGACCCACGTTCGTAGCGAGAATCACTATGGCACGCAAACTGAATAATCAACCTAACGGAGAACTTGTGGTACTTGAGCACGAGTCCCGCGTGCTTCGAGACAACGCGCTGGGTGATCCCCATGTGCGAAAATTACCAGTCTGGTTGCCTCCGCAATACTCGGCAGGTCGCGGCGTGAAACACTTTCCTGTGCTGTATGATTTGGTGGGCTATACCGGCTCTGGCTGGTCCCATGTGGCATGGAAGAACTTTGAGGAAAATTTGCCTGAGCGCGCCGCCAGGTTGATTCATGATCGTAAGATGGGCCCATGCATTCTTGTTTTTCCCGATTGCTTCACTGCATTGGGTGGGAACCAGTACATCAATTCATCTGCTATAGGGCGATACGCGGACTACCTCACTCGCGAATTGATCCCTTTCGTAGACAAAGAATTTCGAACGCTGGCCAGCCGCGATCATCGGGGCTGCTTTGGCAAGTCCTCTGGCGGATACGGTGCCATCGTGCATGGTATGAAGTATGCGAAATACTGGGGAGCAATCGCTGATCATTCTGGCGATGCCTACTTCGACTTTGTTTATCAGCACGACTGGCCCAACTCGCTTGATGAATTGGCCAAGTACCGAAATCCAGTGCCCAAGGCAGGTTTGTATCGACCCAAGACTAAATTGAAACCGGGACATGACGATGGTCGAGCTCGTCGCTTTCTGGAACACATCTGGAACAACACCAAGCCCAGTAACGCGGAAGTGCATTGCCTGATGAATCTCTGCATGGCGGCCACCTACGACCCGTCGTCCTCGGCCCCCAACGGTTTTAATTTACCGTTCGATCTAGAAACCGGCGAACGGATTGAGTCGCGCTGGCGCAAGTGGCTCGAACACGATCCGGTGAATCTAGTTTCGAAATACAAGAAAGAACTGAAATCGCTAAAGGGCATCTTTATCGACTGCGGTTGGCGCGATCAGTATCACATTCATTATGGGTGTCGGCAGCTGTCGCAGCGGCTAAGTAAAGCGGGCATCACCCACCGCTATGAGGAATTCGATGACACCCATTCGGGCGTTGACTACCGCATGGATGTGAGTCTGCCGTTTTTATATCGCGCGTTGAAGTAAGAAGGGGTCAAAAGTAAGAAGGGGTCAGGTCGGACGATCAATGCCGAAGATAGTATCCTCATCTATGCGTGTGTAATCGTTATAACCAAGCCTGCCAATCGGCCGCATGCGGGCGACATCAATCAGGCCGTCTGCCGTAATCAAGTCGTCACGAATGTGTACGCCAATCACTTCGCCTAACACCACCACGAATTTTCCTGCTTCTTCCCAAGACGGTATGTCGACACTCTTGAGGTAGCGACATTCGAGGTGCACCGGTGCCTCGGCGATTCGGGGCGCCTTTATCAATTGTGAGGCAATGGTAGTCAAACCCGCCAGTTCGATCTCATCGGTATCAGGCGGTACAGCGGCGGATGTCTGATTCATCTGATGGCGTGTTTCCCAGGTGGCCAGATTGCATACGAACTCACCGGTGGTTTCGATGTTCCTGAGTGAGTCCTTCATACCATCGGAGGCTGAGCCGACGCCGGCAGAAAACATAACAGTTGGAGGCTGGTAGCACACCGCATTGAAAAAACTGTAAGGCGCAAGATTATACACGCCGTCTTTATCGACAGAACTGATCCAACCAATTGGCCGAGGTATGATCAAGCTGTTAAAAGGGTTGAGGGCGAGCCCATGGTTTTTCTTGTGTGGTTCGTAAAACATTGTCCCTTTTATACCCGCGGCAGTCGATAGACACGCATTGCTGTATCGTGAAACATGGCCGCCCGTTCATCGGCAGAGAAGCCCTGGGTTAGCTTCTTGAACTGATTCCACAGCACCGTGTAGGAGCACGAAAGTTTTTCCACTGGGAAGTTGCTCTCGAACATGCAGCGGTCCGGTCCAAACTGGTCGATCATGTAGCTGTACCAATCTTTATTGGTCTCAAGTAGCTGGTCTGAGCTTGGCGGCCGATCTTGTTCGTGCCAGCCGTACCCATTGACGATCATCTGAATTCCACCAAGCTTGGCGACGACGTTCGGGCAACTCGCCAGCTCGGCAATGTCCGGCTTCCAGGCCTCGAATATTTCACTTCTGCGTCCCGCATAGTTACCCACGCCTATCGGTCCGCCAAGGTGGTTGAGGATAATGGTTGTATCTGGGAATGCTTTCGCGAGATCGGTGAGGTCAGCGATGTGTGTGTGATAGAGCCAACCTTCGAATGACAGTCCGTAAGTACGCAAGTGCGCGTAGCCTTTGCGAAAATCCGGATCCAGCAGTACATGTTGGGGCGCGTCAGCGCGTACGTTTGGAAGCACGGACCGATCGGCCCACGCCGCGCGATGGCGAATGCCACGGAAACGCTGCGGGCTGGCCGCAATCTGCGCTTCCAGTACCGGTTGGACCCGATCGCCCAGTCGGAGATCAGCAGTGCCAACAATGCCCGTCGCCACTCGCATTTCACCGTAGCCACCACTTGCACTCTTGGCTGCCACTCCTTGCACGAACTCTGTTTCGCCAACGACCCGGAGTTCCTTCGGTCCATCGGCACGGTACATCGACGTGCATTCAACGAAGACAGTCTGACGCACATTGTGCTCTCGCGTATCTTCGACCAGATCTTCAAGCATATATCGATTGTTGGGTCGATCCCACAGATGGTGATGTGGGTCTATGATTGGAAGCTCTGGCTCGAGCGCGGATTCGTTTGTCAGCGCGAGCCAGTCGGGCGCTGGCTGCGCCGATGCGGACTTTGCTAGCATCCCAGGCAAAGCTCCGCTGAGGGCGATTCCACCCGCTGTGAACATGCTCGCTTGTTGGAAAAAGCCTCGGCGTGTGATGTTACTCATTGCAGTCCCCTTTATTGGTTTTCTCATTAGGAGGAATAATTGGAGTCAGAACTCCATTTATTCCTTGGCGAATTTTTGTATCCGGCGCAGGATTACGTCGGCTACGTACGCATTACCATCTTCATCGAGTGTCAATGCGTGGGCTTCGCCAAACTGGCCGTTGCCTCTGCCCGGGCTCCCCATTGATCCAATTACATTGCCGTCCATGTCGACCTTGGCCACTTCTCCGTCGAATCCGGTAGTGATGTACATGAAGCCGTCGTCGTGTAAATACAGAGCACACACCATGGCATCGAATTTCCATT
>Ga0302135_10000019_pt1 | contig 86537 bp, 73 predicted proteins | sample CBN3_surface_MG_FD_203119 | JGI IMG/M metagenome (GOLD analysis project Ga0302135, IMG submission 203119) | Marine microbial communities from Western Arctic Ocean, Canada - CBN3_32.1 | ecosystem: Environmental > Aquatic > Marine > Oceanic | place: Canada: Western Arctic Ocean | collected...
TTTCGCCGTTTAAACGACTATTGCTTCGAGTAGTATTTTTACGTTTCATTGTATCTCTTCCAAATACTTAGCAACCAGCGTTGGAATCTTGTGGGTTCGTGTTCCTATGATTTTATTGTTATGTGTTGAACATACCATTGAATTTCCAGCCTACTGGTTTAGCAGGATCAGAAACAATTAGGGCCATAGTAAAAATACAGCACTGTATTTTTACCCTGACCCTATCAATTCCCAGAAGTAGCTTACGGCAACGCTAAAGCCACTAGCTCAGCAGCACCAGCTCCGCTACTGACAAACATGGCCACGTATTGTTTCCCATCGTGTTCGTAAGTAAATGGCAATCCGGTTTGATTAGCCGGTAAATCCAATTCGGCGATAATTTCACCTGTTTGCTTGTTGATGGCCCGGAAAATGGGGCTGGCTCCTGCCGCACCGGTACCCTCAGCCTGGAACAGCACCGTCTTAGTCAACAAGATACCTGACCGTGTCGGCACGCCCGTGCGCGGAAGATCAACGCCTTCCAGCATCGGGTGATTGGCAATGCGGTCCGGTGTATCGGCATTCGCGATCATCCACAGATGGTCGCCAGAGTTCATATCGATCGCTGTAATGCGACCGTAAGGCGGCTTGACGATGTCGAGCCCCTGAACTCGCGGGACGCGGACACCGAAACCTTGGCTAAAATCGATATCTGAATCTGGATTTTTTGACAATGACAATACCTGAAGTTGCGTTCTGGAAGGCACGTAGAGAATCCCTGTATCAGGATCCAGCGCAGAGCTTTCCCAGTTAGAACCCCCGGTGGAAGATGGCAAAGAAAGCAGCCCACGTGTACCGTCAGGCGCATCCGTCTGAGATGGAGGTGTGTAAATAGTGGGACTCAGGCGAAAGCCTTCAATGGATTCCAGTGCCAGCGCGCGAAGTTCCGGCGTAAAATCTATCAAGTCATCTTCGCTAAAACCCTGGCGATCGAAGGGAGCAGGTCGTGTAGGGAACGGCTGAGTTGGAGAATACCATTCCCCAGGAACATCGCCTGCCGGCACCGGTCGCTCTACAATAGGCCAGATGGGCTCACCAGTCAGTCTGTCGAATGTGTAGACCCAGGACTGCTTGGTTACCGACATAACTACTTTTCGGCCGTTTGGCAAATCAGCAATTATCGGGGCAGAGGGTACATCCCAATCCCATATATCATGATGGATAAATTGATGATGCCACTGACGCTCACCGGTTTTGACGTCCACAGCAACCAGGCCGCTGGAAAACAGGTTATCCCCGTGCCTGTCGCCACCATAGTAATCACCTGTAGGATCCTCTATCCCCAAATAGACATGACCCAGCTCAGGATCACCGGAGATGGGCGCCCAGACACCGGAATTACCAGTAATATCATTGCCACTGAGCCAGGACTCAAAACCGATTTCTCCGGCTTCAGGGATAGTATGAAAGGTCCAAAGATGCTCGCCAGTGCGTGCATCATAGCCGCGTACGTCGCCCTTGGTGTTAAACTTAGACCGTGGTCGACCACCTGTCCTGTGTGCTGCCCCAACAATAATAACGTCATTCATAACCAGGGGGGGGTTGGATATGCCGATATCAGGATATGGATACCTTGGGTCATCGCCGTTGCGCACACCGACGTACAAATCCACGATACCGTTTTCACCAAAATTCGGATCCGGAATGCCGGTTTCGGCGTCCAGTGAAACCAGTTGGTAGCCAGGGGTAACGTCTATAACCCGGGTCGTATCACCGTTGCGCCAGAAGGCTACTCCACGGCCAGCGCCCTTGCGCGGCGCTTCATCGAATCGATCACCTTCCTGAGGTCTCCACAACCACAGTACCTGACCGGTGGTGGCGTCCAGTGCAACGACGTTTCGAGTGCTGGCTATATCCGCGTACAAAACACCGTCAATTTCAAGCGGTGTTGACGGGTTAACAAAATCGATACCGGGCCCGAAGCCCGCGGTGGAAAAACTCCAGGCTACTTCGAGGTCTCCAACGTTGTCTGCGTTAATCTGATCCAGCGGTGAATAGCGGTTAGAGAAATTACTACCATGGACATTCGGCCAGTCACCCGCGTCCGTGCTGGTGCCGGGCTGGCTCAGTGCCAACGGCGCAAAGGCAAGCGCACTCGCGGTGGTAATGAGTGCTGAAATTAAGCGTTTTGTTATTATCATCTAAGACTCTCCTAATACTATACGATTATGTTCTTAAGCTAAGTATCCCCTATCCGTGTAAGCATAGGAAGTAGACTTAGTTTATCTCCGTTTTCGGCCAACGGCAGGAAAGTCTAGCACAGTAGGGCAGATAGGCTAAATATCGACCTCCAAGCCAAATTCGGGTTCTGCTTGTTCACTTTAGTCTATGACCTCCAAAACCGGGGATGCCTGCAAAGATGATCCTCTAACTTATTGATGCTATTGACGCCTATTTGTGGATGTTCAGCTTGTTTTGAATCAAAACCTTTGTGGAAATACAGGGCACATTCACTTATCACTTTAAATTAGCGGTCAAGTAATGGTCAAATAGCATTTTGTGGTTTTGTGGCAAATAAAGTTTTAAGGGAATCGGATCTAACTATGTCTAGTCAGCATTCACCCAGCTTCTGGATCAAGTCTCTTTTGGGCATTGCCCTTCTAATATCAGCTACTCTATTCGATGGGAGCGGCGCAGTGATCGGAGTCATTCTCAATGGCACCGGGCTAAATTGGGGAGCTCAGGCCGCAAACGCTGATCACACGTCGGTGAGATTACTCAAGGCAGTGATACCTGGAGCAGACAGCTTCTCCGAGAAAGAAGGTGAAGTTCCCGTATACAAGGCTTACCGCACAGGCCCAGCAAGTGGAGAAAAATCCCTGATTGGCTACGCATTCGTGACACCTGATGTACCGCCGGAAGCAAATGGGTATAGTGGCCCTATCGATGCCTTGGTGGGTATGGATCTCCACGGAAATATCGTCGGGCTAAAAGCAATCTATTACAAGGAATCACTGCGCTATACCTGGGGAGATTTTTTATCTGAGCCGAGATTTCTGAATCAGTTTATTGGCAAAAGTGCCAAAGACAGATTTCGAGTAAGGCGGGATATAGATGGAATATCCAAGGCCACAATTTCCAGCAGGGTGATGTCCCAAGGAGTACGCCAATCAGTCCGAGCGGTGACTAAAGCGTATTTGCAGTAAATCCTTGCCGGCTTCATTGACTTTAATCCCCCTGCGGCCTTGGGAATTGGAAGCCAAATAACAATATTAGACGTGTGGAGTAACCCAACCCAAGCTCCCCCTTAAAGAGAAACTTGGAGGACACTGGGCTTAGTTAGAATCGATTGAACCCTCAACGCATGCCTCAATAAGGGTAATCCAGAAGTCTTGGCAACCCGGGCTCCCACCAATCTGGTAGAGGGGCCCACTGATCAAGATTTGGCATCTCTACCTTCGGCAGACTCACCTCGTCAAGTACTTCATCTTCCTCAATAAGATCGTTTAAGAAGAACAGATAGGCCGTCAACGAGTAGACCTCATCGGGGGTGAGAGTTCCTTCTTGATTGAGCGGCATACCACGATTTATGTAATCCCATACTGTTGTGGCGTACGGCGATCGGATCGGCAAAACTCTGCCCCATGCCCAGGGGTCAGCAGCTGACCCTCTGTCGTTTTTTACTAATCTGGGAGCGGGACCCCCTACTCCTGTGGTTCCATGGCATGCGACACAACCTTTCCGTAGATAGACCTGCGCACCCTCCTCGGCGTTTCCGCGCCCGGCGGGAAGTTCCTCTCCATCTGGGCCAATGGCTATATCCCAGGCACTAATTTCAGCTGCACTAGGAGTTCTTCCTATTCCATAGGTGGGCGACTGCGCGTGGGCAGAGCCCCACAAAATTATCAGTAGCGGGAGAAACCTAAGCAAGCGCATTGTGCACACTCCCATCGCTTTCAACCCTCCACGGCATAATCGAATTATCATGGCCTCTCACCCTGACTGGCTCACCCGATGCCTGGTTCCAGAATTCGCCGACCTGAGCTCGCATCGGTTGGGCACTGCCGAGTTCGTCAATGCAGCGTGACATGAGCGTGCTTTCTGATCCATCCCAGTTCCATTGCATGGTAAAGCGGGTATGCGCCATAGGATGTGCAGTGCCGCGAATTTCAGCATCGTTCCAGCTCTCGCCACCATTGGTAGATACTTCAACCTTGGCAACGGCTCCGCCGCCAGACCAGGCTAAGCCGCTGATCTCGTAGAAACCGCGGCCGGGCAGCTGTTGTCCACCAGATGGCGCGGTAATAACCGATTTAGGTCCAATCTGCATACTCAGAGCAGCATCGTCAGCCTGCTGACGAAGGTGGCCATAGTCGTTATAAGTCATGTAAAACTGATCCACCACCTTAATTCTACGCAACCACTTCACAGATAGAATTCCTTCGAATCCGGGGGCCAACAGTCGCAGTGGGAAGCCTTGCTGAGGCCGCACTGCTTCACCGTTCATGCCGTAGCAAATCAGACAGTCGTCCATCGCCTTCGATATCGGAATGCTCGACGCCCCTTTCACTTCTTCAACCCCTTCTGCCACGATCCAGTTCGCCCCGTCTTGTAAACCCGCTTCATTGAGCAGTGTCGACAGGAGCACGCCGGTCCATTCGGCGCAACTGGTCATCCCATGGGATTCCTGCACTGTGGTGTGACGGCTATTGGCACGGTTCCCCGCGCACTCGATGAAATGCATGCGGGTTACGGAAGGTAGGCGCTTCAAATCTTCCATGGTAAAGATCAGCGGACGGTCCACCATGCCATGGATCATGAGACGATGCTCTGTAGGATCGATCTCCGGCACGAAGGAGCCACGGGTAGTCCCTATATAGTGGAGCGAGGAAGGAGTAATCACCCCCACCGAATCCTGTAGTGGCGTCGCAATATGAAAGTCGAGGCCGAAGGCATCAGGTGACGCTCTGCCGCCATGGGGTATGCGTGTCGTAGTCACGAACTGGGAGCGCTCGCCATAGGCGACCAATTCATCGGAACCCTTAGTGAAAGATACAGGCCCTGGATTTTGGCCGATTGCGGGCTTTGCTGCCCCCAACGTTACGCCGCCGGCTATCGCGGCGCTTTGTTTTAGGAATGCCCTTCGATCAGTCTTTTTCGAACCCATGACCCTCTCCTTCTCAGATGATTTTACTCAACAATTATTTCTAGTTTGACCAGATTATACTCAAAGCATTGTGGGCGAGCAACGCCTCTGTCCATACTAATGATTGGCCACTTGTTCAGCTTTCGGCCAACAGCAACCTTCCCAAACATATTACTTTGACCTATTGAGGATTCCGTGTTGCCCTCCACCCCATTGGAGGCAATAATCGATAACCTGATTGATTCTGTTCACCTCCAGGACGGGAGTAGCCTTGAATTCTCGCCACCTATGTATCAATTAACTGAGTAAAGTAAAATGAAGATAGTAAAACCCATTGTAAATTGTATTGTTGGATTCTTATGCTCCATTGCTTCTGTTGCGGCGTGGTCAGCCTGCCTGGACTCTGGGGTTCAGCTTCAGATACTCGGTTCCGGTGGCCCCGGCGCATCTGGTGGTCGGGCATCAGCCGGCTACCTGGTGTGGGTCAATGGCGTGAGCCGCATTATGGTAGATGCGGGTAGTGGGACCAAAGATCAGTTTCATCGCGCCGGGGGTAATCTTGACGATATTGATTTGATCGCATTAAGCCATTTACATCCTGATCATGCAGCAGAGTTGCCGGCTATCTTATGGACCGCAGGAGGCAGTTTTCACCTTTCAGGGCCGACCGCAGATGGCGTGTTTCCTTCAATTAAAGATTTTCTGAATAGCCTGTTCGGCTCCGGCGGTGCATTTCGTATTTTGGCAGACCGCATTGATCTGGAAGTAGTTACCGTAGATGCCAATACCATGGGCTCTGTCGAGGTCTGGCGTGAAGGCAATATTCTAGTTAGCGGCACAGGTGTTCCGCATGGCAATGTACCGACTATTGCTTACAGGATTGAATTAGGGGATGTGAGTATCGCATTCACCAGTGATCAAAATGGGTCTGACCCAGCCTTCATCGATTTTATTTCGAGTGTGGATTTTCTGGTTATTCACCTAGCCAGCAGCGAGGACGCAACTGGAGTTATCGCCCAACTACATGCTAAACCCAGTGTGTGGGGACAAATGGCAACGGCTGCGGATGTTGGACATGTATTGGTTAGTCATATATCCACTTCATCACCACAAGCACTGGAGCAGAGTCTATCGATTCTGCGCGACAACTATGCCGGCGCACTAACTGTCGGCGAAGACCTTATGTGTGTTGATTTAAATTAGTCTAAAACTGGCTAACGAATATTTTCAGCAAAGACGAAATCAGCAGGAGGATCGACGCCTTTAAGATGACGCACAAAATAGTCCCAACGTTTTTTCATGAAAAACCGTGAATTGCCAAATCCATGACCCGCATTTGGCAGCATCACCATATCGAAATCCTTGTCTGCCTTGATCAGTGCATCCACCACCAGCAGCGTACTGGTGGGCGGCACATTGGTGTCCATCAAGCCATGGGCCAACAGGAGTTTGCCCTTGAGATTTTCAACCAACAGCTGATTCGCCTGATTGTCGTAATTAGTTAAGGCGACCTGCTCAGTCCCGGTGCCCACTTCTGTCGGAGTGGTCTCCGGATAAGTCACCAACAAACCCTGCCATTTCTCGGCCCAGTCATCTTCGTAATTGCGGTTATCGTGATTACCGGCACCGGAAACTGCAACCTTATAAAAATCTGGGTAGCGAAGAATACCAGCAGTCGAGGCGAAGCCCCCACCCGAGTGACCCCATATGCCAACACGGTCCAGATCCATCCAAGGGTTTTGTGCCGCCAATTGACGGATCATTGCGACTTGATCCGGCAAGCCGTTATCACCCATATCACCGTAATAAGCGTCATGAAAAGATTTGGATCGACCAGGCGTACCCATGGCATCGACTTCCACCACGATAAAACCCAGCTCGGCAAGGGACTGTTTATCACCGCGCGATGGTGAGAATGATCGACCACCCACGCTACCAGACTGAGGCCCGGGATAGAGGTAGTTCAAAATTGGGTAGCTGTTACTGGCATCAAAATTGGAAGGCTTGTACATCAATCCATAGAGGTCGGTTAATTGATCCCGAGCTTTCACTATGAAGGGCTGCGGCGCTACCCAGCCAGAGGCAAGCAGTTCGGCGATATCAGACTGTGCCAGTTCAATTAACCGTTGCCCCTCGGTATCTCGCAATACTGCAATCGGCGGTGTAGCGGGCGTGGAATAGATATCGGTAAAAACTAAGTTGTCTTCTGACCAGTTAATTGAGTGGTTAGCCAGCTCGGGAGTGAGATTTACTAGTCCGGTTCCATCCATGTTTATTCGATAAAGATATTGATAGTAGAGATCACCAGACTCTAAATTTGAACCCAAAAAATAGATAAGCCGGTTTTGATTATCCACATATTGTACTTGTTGCACCGTCCAGTTGCCTGATGTGACCTGGTGCTTTAATACGCCGCTGTCCAGATCATGAAGGTAGAGATGCCCCCAATTATCCTGCTCTGAAAACCAGAGAAATTCGCGACTCTCATGCAACACACGCCAATTAACGCTTCGACTGCCGGACTCATAATAAGTCTCGCTTTCCTCCCTGAATACGGTGCGCACAGCGCCAGAATTCGGATCTGCAATACGTAGCTTAGCCACTTTGTGATCACGGGAGGAAGACACAAAAACCAATTGTGCACTGTCTTCACTCCATTCCGCATCCAGAAGTACACCGCCGCTACCTGCAATATGATCGCTGATGGTCGATCTATGAGGGTCAGGTGGCATATTTAATTTAACCAACCTCGGCTCTGGTTCAAGATGGATTACCACACGCTCAATTTGAAAAATATTTTCATCACCGGCTAATGGATACTTCCAAACATCCAACTCTGAATGGCCAACTTGCGTGTTATACAAATACATCTCACGGACATTTCTTCCATCGTGCTTGAAGGTTGCAATCTTTGATGAATCCGGGGACCAAAGTAATACCGGGCGGTCGCTCCTTACCCAGCCTGCGTTATTGGTTGCATAGCCGTAGTCTTGTGCGCCATCGAAAGTTAACTGAGTAATCTGATTGGAACGAACATCCCTTAGCCACAAATTATTCTCATAAATAAAGGCGGCGCTGTTGCCATTCGGCGACAGATATTCACTGCGATCAAGCGTGTCTTCCAGTGCGGTAACCGAGTAGCTATTCAGATCTAGAATATACTGCTCACCATCGAATCGAAATTTCAGCTCACCTTCATTCGCGAGCAACTCCAACTTATTCAGATTCAAATCTTTGGCTTCAAGCTCGTCCTCAGAAAATTCATTCAACTGCTCGAGTACGCGATTGCTGTCCAGCAAGAGCTCGATGGTCAAAGCGAGTGGGTCGACATGGATAAACTGCAAACCATCAACACTTGATTGGCGGTAGATAAGACTGCCGTCGTCTTGCCAGAATAATGCCTGAATCGCATTGCTTACCAGGCTTGAGGTATTTGCTCTAAGAGATTTTTCTGCTCTTTGATAGTCGGTAAGGCTTACCGTATCAACTACGGCGACCGGGGAATTGGGAGTACAGGCCGCCTGTAGCAATGACATCGCCAGAATGAAGACTAAAACAAGCGCAACCTTATTCATGGGGTTTAGTATTAGAGTAAAGTATCCAGCACTAGTGTTGTAGATTCAATAATACGTTGATCTCTCTCTCGCAAATCAGGTTCGAAAGTATTGCCAGTTAAGTGCTGCAGGCCCTGAATGTAACGTACCGCAATTTCACCCGCTTGCTCTACGGTAAACTGCTGATTTTTCTCTGAGACCATACCACGGGCAAATTCCTTAGAAAAAGAAACCGGTTTACCATCCCGTTTAATTAACTGACCGCTCTCATCCAGTTTCCAGAAGCGGGACGAGTCCATTGTATAAAGCTCATCCGCAGCTACAATATCACCTCGACTGTTAATACCGTGCTCGGTTTTGGTATCTACCAATACCATACCCCGGCTCGACAAATGTTGTGAAATCATACCGAACGCCATCAGCGATGAGTTTCGTATCTGCTGGTACTGGCCCTTGCTGCAAATCCCCTGCTCAATAAGATACTGTGCATCTATGGTTTCATCCACGGCTTCCTTAGTGCTGGGAGTGTCCATGAGGTAAGGCAGCAAGCCATTAGGCTGCAATTCATCAACTGCCAGTTCGTGACCCGCATAATTCATGACCTGTTGCCCGGCCTCTTTTGCCGTTATCCAGTGCTGGTAGAGCGAGGTGGAGGTTGAACTTTGCGCCATGTACAGCCGCAATACATTCTCCAGCTTTACCAATTGAAGATTTTCGGCAGGGATTACCGTGGAACTTGGGGCCAAATTCGCTACTTCAAACTGAGACGTACCGAGCACGTCTGTAACCAGCCCCAGCATGTAATCGTGATTACTCGCCAGCACCTGATCTTTAAATGGAATTGATCCTCGATTTACATCATGGGTCGAAATGCGGTTGTTGCGAAACATAAGCCGAATGGGCACACCCGATTTGCTGACCAAACTGTTGCCAAATACAGAGTCTGAAACTTTGCCCTCTAAAACAGTACAATCGGTAAGGCGTGGTATTTCACCATCATCGATGAGTTGACGAATGGATCGGCCATCATTGACGCGGGAGCCGTGCTCAGCAACCAGCTCCCGTATTTCTGTTTCGTTAAGCATTTGCTTCCCTACAAGTGAGGTTAAGTTTTAAGTCACACAAAAAAATATTAGAAGCGGAATGCTACCTACCCAGCTGCGTTGAGTAAAGAGCCAACGGGGCCAGACCTCCATCTTTACATTGCAATTTAATCAATGTGCAAACGCTGACCTGGACCCGCCGCTATGGCCCAGAACAATGGCCAATTCCGCCAGGCTGTTGAGATTGTGACTGCTTCGAAAATCATCAACATGGGGTAGCATCGCACGTATACCGCTTGCTTTGGCCTCGAAACCATCGTAGCGCAATAATGGATTAATCCAGATCAGGCGGCGGGTCGATTTCGTTAGTCTTTCCATCTGCCAACTGAGCCCTTCTGTTGCTTCACGGTCTAGCCCATCGGATAGGATTAGTGTAATGGCTCCCTGCCCTAGAACCCGCCTGGACCAGTTGTTATTAAAATCTTTAAGACAACTGCCAATGCGTGTGCCTCCGGACCAGTCATTCACTGCACCGGCGATATTATCCAGCGCCACATCAACATCCCTATAGCCTAGGTGGCGCGTGATATTGGTCAGACGAGTGGCGAACACGAATGCATGCACCCGATCACGATCATTGGTAATAGCATGCATGAAATGCAGGAACATGCGCGAGTAACGGCTCATGGATCCCGATATATCACAAAGTATGACTAGCGGTGGGTGACGGCGTTTCGGTTTCTTAAATTTCAGTGGAATGGAATCGGCGGCTCGCAGCGCTGCGCGCAGCGTCGCGCGCATATCCACACTGGAGCCGTGTCCAGCTCGCTGAAAGCGCCGGGTTGGCACATCCATGATCGGCAAGCGTAGCCTTGCGATTATTCGCTTTGCTTCCGCCAACTCCTCTACACTCATCGCTTCGAAATCAGTTTCCTGCAGCACTTCCTGTGAGGAATAGGTAAAACTGGCATCAAACTCAATTTTCTCTGGTGCGGATTCCGGTTTGAAGTCCACTTCTGGCGAGCCAATAGCTTCTGCCAGGCGCCGACTCATCTGTTCAAGCTCTGCCTCCGCCTCTACCTTAATTGTGGGCAACATGGCACCCATCATCTTTTCCATGATGTGGGGGTTACGCCAAAATAGTTGAAAAGCCTGATCGAATATATCGCGTTGATCAACGCGATTAACGAATTGCGAAAACAGACACCAGTACAGATCTTCCTGCGCGCCAATACCAATAATTTTTACGCCACTAATCGCATCCAACACCTTGCCCGGACCAACAGCTAACCCTGCAGCACGCAATAATCTAGCGAAATACATGATATTTTCTGCGATCCTACCCTCAGGCGCAGAGGTGTCAGACTCAGACACTGGTCAACCACTCGCCACATTGAGGTCGGACAGCTGGGCTTTGACCTGATCCAGTAATTTCGCCGCTTCGCTACCGCGGATTCTGGCAATATCATCCTGATACTTTAGCAGCGCGCCCAGTGTGTTATCGATGGCATCACTATCCAGTGCCACCTGATCCAGCTGGGTCAAGGCATCCGCCCAGTCCAGGGTTTCTGCGATTCCAGGCAACTTAAACAAGTCTTTTTCGCGCAGGCCCTGCACAAAGGCCACCACCTGTTCGCTAAGGCGTTTGTTGATGTCGGGAAGTTTAGCGGCGACGATTTCCAGTTCCCTTTCCGCATTCGGATAGTCTACCCAGTGATAAAGACAGCGGCGTTTCAAGGCGTCGTGGATTTCCCGTGTGCGGTTCGAAGTGATAATAACAATAGGAGACTGAGCGGCTTTAATGGTGCCTACTTCTGGAATGCTAATCTGGTAATCGGACAGGATTTCCAGCAGGTAAGCCTCGAACGGCTCATCGGTTCGGTCCAATTCATCGATAAGAAGAACCGGTGGGCCCGCATCGTCTTTGCGCAATGCCTGCAGCAGTGGTCTTTCAATGAGAAACTCTTCGGAGAAAACATCAGTCGATAAATTGTCCCGATCTATATTACCCGCCGCTTCTGCCAGGCGAATCTCAATCATCTGCCGGGAGTAGTTCCATTCATATACCGCCGAAGAAATATCGAGCCCTTCATAACACTGCAAACGAACCAGTTTACGGCCCAGGGAATGGGATAACACTTTGGCGATTTCGGTTTTTCCTACACCGGCCTCGCCTTCCAAAAATAATGGCCGGCCCATTTTTAGCGCCAGGAACAATGTAGTCGCCAGACTACGATCGGCAATATAGTCACCCTGGTTCAATAAGACCAGAGTATCCTCAATGGATTCAGGCAGACTTAGGGTCATGGTTTTAATTATTCGCTTTTGACAATATCACTTACTGCCCTAAAGTGGTTGACTCGAGTTGGGGGTAGTCGACCCCTAATTGCTCAAGATAGGTATCATAGAGTGACGGATCATAGTACAGCTCTTCCAGTTGCGATTTGAACTGAGCCATGGTGCCTGCGTTCTTCTCCACCGCGGGAGGATCATCCGAACCGATAAAAGAAACGTACTCCACCTCTTCAGTTTGAACTTCATTAAAGTATGCCCATGCGCTCTCCACTAGCGAAGCATCCTGAAATAAATCCAGTAAAGTGGTTGCAATGACTTTTGCGCCAGCGGTGGCTCCTTTGTGAGCGATTGGGGTCGCCATGGCAATAGCATTGGACCAATGGTGCCCAGGTAATCCACTGATGTTAGAAGGAAACCGCAGGGTTATGGTAGGCACGTTCCAACTAATATCACCAATATCATCGGAACCTCCAGAGATAGGGTTTTCCGGCGGGGTACCTATACCTGAGAGTTCAGTGGACATCCCCTGAGGATCGTCATTACCCATTAGCGTTTGTACAGCTTTTGAAAATGCCTGATCATCTTCGGACCAGGTGGGCAAGCCTATTGCTTTAATGTTTTCATCCATTGCCAGGGCAATTGGCCGGCTGAAGTGTCTAGGCCAGGCAGCCCCTATGATGCGCCGGGTGACTTCGGTGTCGGTCATCATCGCGGCTCCTTCTGCTATGCGTTGCAGAGTTGCAAAATTGTCACGAATGCCTTCGGCGGTAACTTCACGAATAAAATACCAAACACTTGCAGAGGAAGGCACTACATTGGGTTGATCGCCACCATCACTGATAACGTAATGTGATCGCTGCAGAGGATGCAGATGTTCTCGGCGATAATTCCACCCCACATTCATGAGCTCGACGGCGTCCAAGGCGCTTCTTCCCCTCCAGGGGGCACTTGCACCGTGAGCTGCCTCACCGGAAAATTCGTATTCCACCGACACTAAGCCTGTGCCACGGGCGTCCCCCCAACTGACGTTCAGGTTGGAGGAGACATGGGTAAAAAGTACCGCATCAACTTCATCAAATAGTCCATCTCGTGCAAACCAGGCCTTAGATGCCACGAGCTCTTCGGCAATACCGGGCCACAGAATAATTGTGCCGGGCAGACCTTCCCTTTCCATGATTTCCTTAATGGCTAGGGCGGCAACTATGTTCACAGCTTGGCCTGAGTTATGCCCTTCACCATGACCAGGAGCACCTTCAATCATAGGCTCTCGATAAGCCACTCCCGGCACCTGCGACGCCTTGGGTATGCCATCCACATCGGAGCCTAAGGCAATCACCGGCTTTCCGCTGCCCCAACTAGCCCACCAGGCAGAGGGAATGTCGGACATACCTGTCTCGATATCAAAACCGTTTTCCGCCAATATATTGGTCAAATAGGCCTGTGTTTCAAATTCCTGAAAACCCAATTCGGAAAAGGAAAACAAGCTGTCTACAATTTCTTGCGTCAGCTTGGTCATGGAATCAACCCGCTCGACTGCTTCGGCTTTTAATCCGGTTAACTGTGGAGTGGAAGTTGATTGCGCCCAGCTCAAAGTACTGAACATAAGCATGAATAAAACACTTACCAGGCGGAAATTGATCATATCAACACCTTTCATTCTTTTTTGAATAACTTGTTATATAACTATTGATGCAACTCGGTGTCCTATGCGCAGGCTACTACGGCGCGCTTTGCCATCACCTTGACTAAATGCGCTCTATACTCAGCACTGGCATGGATATCAGTATTCATTTTTGCCACTGGAATTTCTACACCCTCGCAGGCTGCGCCAGAAAAGTCATTGTTCAATGCTTCTTCTAGTCGCATGCCACGGTGAGCACAAGGCGTGGCACCAGTAACACCAACGCGTACACCTGCCCCAGTCTTAGCTACGAAGACGCCGACTATGGCATAACGCGACGCCGGATTTTCAAATTTCATATAAGCCGCACTTTCGGCTGTTGGAAAGCTAACTGCAGTAATTAGCTCATCCTCAGCCAGTGCTGTTTCAAACATGCCGGTAAAAAAATCATCGGCAGCAATTTCTCTTTTATTGGTTTTCACTGTTGCACCCAATGCGATTACCGCAGCGGGATAATCCGCTGCTGGGTCATTGTTCGCTATGGAGCCACCGAGAGTGCCTCGATTGCGCACCGCCGGATCCCCAATACCACCGGCCAACTTCGCCAGTGCAGGAATCATCGCCTGCACATCAGTCGATGCCGCAACGTCTGCGTGGGTGCTCATGGCACCTATAGTGACTGTATTACCCTCTACAGTGATACCCGATAACTCCGCAATACCCCCAAGGTCGATGACATCGGAGGGACTCGCCAGGCGATGCTTCATGGTGGGCAACATGGTCTGGCCACCGGCAACAAACTTGCCGTCTTCCGCTTTATTCATGGCCTCTACCGCATCTGCAACAGAGCCCGCTTTGTGATATGAAAATTCGTACATGTCTACTCTCCAAATAAATTCAGGCAGCGCTTTGCGCAGCACGCCAGACATTTTCCGGTGTCGCCGGCATATCAATATGCTTTACACCAAGAGCGTTTGTTATGGCATTGATTATGGCCGGAGGTGCGCCAATGGCACCAGCCTCGCCACAGCCTTTTACCCCAAGCGGATTATCCGGTGGGTCTGTTGGCGCATAGTCAACATCAAAATTTGGTACATTGTCGGCGCGGGGCATGGCGTAATCCATGTAGCTTGCTGTGATCAACTGACCCTCACTATCGTAGCGACAACCCTCCATCAGGGCCTGCCCAATACCATGGGCGATGCCACCATGAACCTGACCTTCGACTATCATGGGATTAATCAGTCTGCCAAAATCATCCACCGCCGAATACCTCACAATGTCCACCACTCCGGTTTCTGGATCCACTTCTACTTCGCAGATATGAGTGCCGGCAGGGAAAGAGAAATTCAGCGGGTCAAAAAACGCATTCTCATCGAAGCCCGGTTCCAGCCCTTCGGGGTAGCTATGGGGCACGTAGGCATTAAAAGCCACTTCGGCAATATTCATCCCCTTGTCGGTCCCGGCAATAGTGAAATTGCCATCGGTAAATTCAATATCACCTTCAGCCGCCTCCAATGCATGGGCCGCAATTTTCTTGCCTTTATTAATAAGTTTTTCGCAGGCTTTGGCGATAGCCACACCGCCTACCGCTAGCGATCGAGAACCGTATGTTCCCATGCCAAACTGGGTCTTTGCAGTATCGCCGTGAATCACTTCGATATTTTCGATTGGCACTCCCAACTGCTCCGTCACTAGTTGAGCAAAAGTAGTTTCGTGGCCCTGACCATGGGAATGCGTGCCGGTGAATACCTGTACGTTACCAGTGGGATTAAAGCGCACCTGGGCACTCTCCCACAAACCTACCCCGGCTCCTAATTGGCCGACTGCCGCTGATGGTGCTATGCCACAGGCTTCCACGTAAGAGGACAGGCCTATGCCGCGAAGCAAACCACGGGACTTCGCTTCCTCAGCGCGCGCAGCAAAGCCATCGTGGTCGGCAAGCACCAGCGCTTTATCCAGCGCCGTCTCGTAATCACCACTGTCGTAACATTGCACAACAGGCGTCTGATAGGGGAAGGCGTCTTGGGCAATAAAATTACGGCGCCGAATCTCTGCTGGCTCCAGACCCATATCTGCTGCAGCCACATCCACTAACCGCTCCACCAAATAAGTCGCTTCTGGTCGTCCGGCACCGCGACTGGCATCCACCGGCGCCGTATTAGTGAAGACTGCCTTAACCTCGGAGTAAATCAACGGCGTGGTGTATTGACCGGCTAGCAAAAAAACATAAAGATAGCTGGGCACCATGGTTGAAAATGTCGAGAGATAGGCTCCCAGATTTGCCTTAGTCATAACGCGCATGGCCAGGAATTTACCGTTTTCATCCAGCGCCATTTCTGCTGTCGTGACATGATCACGGCCATGGGCATCTGCTAAAAAAGCTTCGGTACGATCTCCAGTCCATTTAACCGGCCGGTTGACTTTGCGGCAAGCCCAACCCACTACCAACTCCTCAGCATAGACAAAAATTTTAGCGCCGAAACCGCCACCCACATCAGGACTAACAATACGTAACTTGTGTTCCGGGGCGAGTTGATTAAATGCTGACATCACCAAGCGATGTACGTGAGGGTTCTGCGTGGTCAGATGCAAAGTGATTTCTTCGGTGCCACTGTTGTACTCACCAAGAGCGGCTCTCGGCTCCATGGGGTTCGTCACCATTCTGTTGTTAACCAAGTCCAGGCTGGACACCTTGTGGGCAGATGCAAAAGCCGCTTCCACCGCATCCTTGTCACCGAAGGGCCAGTTGTAACACATATTGTTTGGCGCAAGGTCATGAATCTGTGGCTGCCCGGCATCGGCAGCAGTTCCAGTTTCAGTAACAGCAGGCAGCGCGGTGTAATCCACATCAACTTTTTCTGCTGCATCTTTGGCCTGGGCCAAGGTTTCGGCAATCACAATCGCCACGTGATCACCTACATAATTAACCTTGCCCTGAGCCAGCGCCGGGTGGGCAGGTGCACGGTGGGGCTCACCATCATCGCTGGTCACCGTGACACCGCATATCAGTGGGCCTATACCATCTGCTGCCAGATCGTCACCGGTAAAAACCGCGACTACGCCGGCTGAAGCCTTAGCCACTGACGTGTCAATGCCATTGATGGTGGCATGGGCATGGGGTGAGCGAACAAATGAGGCATAGGTCTGCCCAGCGACATTGATGTCGTCGGTATAGTTGCCTTTGCCAATCAGGAAGCGTTTATCTTCTTTACGGCGCACACTTGCGCCAATGCCATTCTCTGCCATGATCAGTCCCCCATTGCCTTAGCGCCAGCGGTAACCGACTTAACGATGTTGTGGTAGCCGGTGCAGCGACAAATATTGCCCACCAGTTCTTTGCGCACGGTGGTTTCGTCCAGATTATTGCCGTTACGATTGACGATATCCAGCGCGCTCATCACCATCCCGGGGGTACAAAATCCACACTGCAATCCGTGATTATCCATAAAGGCCTGTTGCATAGGATGCAGCTCGGCGCCATTGGCAAGGCCTTCGATGGTAGTCACCTCGCAACCCTCGGCCATTACTGCCAACATGGTGCAGGACTTGATCGATTTGCCATCTACATGGACAACGCAGGAACCACATTGACTGGTATCACAACCAACATGGGTACCGGTGAGGCCGAGATTTTCCCGCAGAAACTGCACCAGTAGCATGCGCTGCTCCACCTCACCGCTTACGGGTTTTTCATTCACATTCAATTTAATCGTGGGCATTTCATCCTCTCTTTATTAGAATACTGATGGCTTAGTGAGCATCCATAGTGCAGGCTTATCAGCAGTGCTATTTATTGATTAGTACTTATTTGGTTTAGTGCTTAATTAGTAGTTTCTGATTATTACTCTTGTTAGGAGACGGTTGGACAGTGTCAAAGATTGCTCAACGCGCGTCAAGCCTCGCACTGGTTAAGAAAAGGATTTAAGGTGAAAAAGATGTCCATTAACCAATACTGAGCAGGCCCAGCACGGTCAGCGCAAGCAAACCCACTACCCAGACCCATACCGGCGGCATTGGTTTATCTTCTGGCTCAGATTGCTCCGTGGCAACTAACGTCGGGTCTGCCGCCAGCTCACTGAATTTCACAAAAAATTCATCGGCTATTTTCTGTGCAGCACCATCAATCAGCCGCGACCCCAACTGTGCCAACTTGCCACCCACATTCGCCTTGGCACTGTAAGCAAGAATAGTTTCATCGCCGTCTTCGCGCAACGACACCGTCGCTCCCCCCTTGGCAAATCCGGCCGCACCGCCCTGGCCTTCTGCCGCTATTGTGTACCCATTGGGCGGATCAATATCGGACAGACTCACATCAAAGCTAAATTTCGCCTTGACCGGCCCCACTTTCGCGGTGACCTGAGCGTTAAAACTATTTTCGCCGGTGGTTTCCAGGCTACTACAACCTGTGATTGCAGCCTTCAAGATTTCCGTATCATTAAGCGCAACCCAAACCTGTTCCCGGCTCGCAGCTATGTGATGTTCAAAATTCATTTTCATATTATTAAACCCGCTGCGTTCCCCTTTCTTGATGATTCTAGCATAGCTGCTCGCTGCACCGAGCGAAACCAAGCTTCAACTTTTGCGGGACACATCAGGCTCTGACCCATTGTGGTTTTTGTGATAGCTTAGGCTTTCGCGGCAACAAGCAACCCGACAGAATGCTTTCGTCGTGTGACTCCCGACTCCCACACAACCAGAGAAGCTCGAGGATCAGTAATGCAGAAGTTTGGAATAGGCCAGCCAGCAGCCCGAGTCGAAGACAGACGCCTGACCACCGGGCACGGATGTTACATGGATGATGTAAACCTTGACGGTCAGGCCTATGCAGTCTATGTCCGCTCACCCCATGCCAATGCGAAAATTATTTCCATAGACTGTGAGACAGCGTTATCCCTGCCCGGTGTGCTCGCTATTTATACGGTAAAAGATCTGAAGGCGGATGGTATCGGCGATGTACCTTGTCTGGCAGCGGTGCAGAATGTGGATGGGTCACCTTGTGTGAAGCCGCCACGACCTGCATTAGCCGAAGGGCAGGTTCGCCATGTGGGCGATGCGGTGGCGATGGTCGTGGCCGAAACCAGTTTGCAGGCGCAAGATGCCGTCGAGCAAGTCTGGGTAGAATATGACGCGCTACCAGCTGTGGTCGGAACCGGCCAGGCAATGCATATTGACTCGCCCCGAATTTGGGAGGAGGCAGTAGAAAACCGTTGCTTTAACTGGGAAACCGGAGATGGGGAAGCAACTGATGCGGCGCTAAAGCACGCTGAAAATGTAGTTGAGCTGGAACTGATCAACAACCGGGTAGTGCCTAGCTCAATTGAAACTCGCGGAGCCCTGGGCGCCATTGAGCCGGACACTAGCCGACTGGTTTTGCATGCCTCCTGCCAAGGTGTACACCTACTGCGGCGCATACTGGCGAATGCTATTTTTTCCATGGAAGAGAAAGATATTCATGTGCTCTGCCCTGATGTCGGTGGTGGTTTCGGCATGAAGATTTTTGTATTCCCGGAGTATGTGACTACATTGTATGCCGCACGCAAATTACAACGACCCGTGAAATGGATTTCCCAGCGTAATGAAGCTTTCGTCAGTGACAGTCATGGCCGCGACCACATTACACAATTACAGTTGGCGTTGGATAAAGATGCACATATTCTCGGGTTAAAAGTAAGCACTATTGCCAACCTCGGTGCCTACCTGTCCAATTTCGCACCCTTCGTGGCCACCGACGCTGGCTCATCGATGCTGGTTGGTTGCTACAAAATTGCCGCAGCCCATGTGCAGGTTCAAGGTGTATTCACCAATACCACCCCGGTGGATGCGTACCGGGGCGCAGGTCGCCCGGAAGCAATTTATGCCATAGAACGCTTGCTGGATGCAGCCGCATACGACTTAGAATTATCGCCCGATGAAATCCGGCGGCGTAATTTTATCCCACCGCAGGAGATGCCCTATGAGACTTCATTGGGATCAGTTTACGACTCGGGAAATTTCCAACAGAATCTGGATGATGCACTCGAGATGTCAGCCTGGAATGAATTCGAAGTGCGGCGTAAAACTGCTAGGGAACAGGGCAAACTACGTGGCATTGGACTTGCCAGCTATATAGAGCGCTGTGCCGGCGGGTCACCCGAAGAGGCCCGCCTTGAGGTGGCCGGCGATGGCCATATAACACTTTACATCGGCACCCAATCGAACGGTCAGGGGCATGAAACCGCATTTCGCCAAATTCTTACTCAACGGTTAGGCATTGGCTTTGAAGAGGTAACCATAGTGCAGGGTGATTCTGATCGCGTCGCCAGTGGTGGCGGCACCATGGGGTCCAGATCCGTCCCCATTGGAGGTGCTGCAATATCCGCGGCCGCACTCAAGCTAATAGAAACTGCCAAACACAAAGCAGCAGAGTTAATGGAAAGCGCGGTGAGTGATATTGAATTCGATGGTGGAGAATTTCGCATCGTCGGCACCGATGTCACCCAAAGCTTTCAGAGTGTAGCAAAAGCCGCCGCGCCAGCTGGTGGCGGAGCGAGCTTTGACGAAGCCGAAACATTTGCCCCCAAATCTGCTACCTATCCCAATGGCACACACGTGTGCGAACTCGAAATCGATATGGATACAGCTACTATAAAAATAATTGACTATTGCGTGGTAGATGATTTCGGCAAGGCCATTAATCCGCAAATGTTAAAAGGCCAGGTGCACGGGGGTATTGCCCAGGGTCTGGGTCAGGCGTTACTGGAGTGCTGTTTATATGAATCAGAAACCGGGCAATTGCTGTCGGCTACGTTTATGGATTACACCATGCCCCGTGCTGACGACCTGCCATCGATCCGCTTCAAGCGCAACGAAGTACCGTGCACTACCAATCCGCTGGGCATCAAGGGCGCAGGTGAGGCCGGCGCCATCGGTGCGCCCCCAGCCATAATCAATGCAGTGGTGAACGCTTTGACGGAGCATGGTGTGCGCCATGTTGATATGCCAATCAGGCAAAGCGAATTGTGGCAGCTTTTACACAATATAGAAGCAGGCAATATATCTGCCCCTAATTACCCAGGACGCCTCTAATAAGCAAGCGAATAGGCTTCCCGTCGAGGATCAGCCGCGGCCGTAAGCACCTTAGTCTCTGGATCATAAAGAATCATTTGAGCACCACCAAAAGTTGCCGTCCAGCCTTCTGCAACCTGGAGTTCATGACCCAAATTCCCGAGTTCGGTCAGCACCTCAGGAACAACGCGATTTTCGATGGCAACTGAAAGGCCACCGGAAGATCGAAAACGCGGCGCCTCTATAGCCTGTTGTGGTGTCATCTCAAATAGCAGCATGTTATTCACAATTTGCAACAGTGATTGTGTCTGACTGTCACCACCCGGTGTGCCCATGGTAAATGCAAAACCACCATCCGGATAAAGTGCCATTAATGGTGAAAGAGTGTGATAGGGGCGTTTGCCCGGTGCCACTTCATTGGGATGGCCCGACTGAAGTGAGAGCAAAGCACCTCGATTGTGTAATAGGATCCCTGTCTCTGAATCGAGCAGTCCAGAACCGAAGCCGGCAAAATTACTCTGAATCCAACTTACCGCATTGCCCCACTGATCAACTGCGGTCAGATAAACCGTATCACCCGCATCGTCTCTACCTTTGTCAGCATTAGAAAATATTTCGTCGCCGAAACCTGGCTCAACTGACTCAGCAGCTTGGTTTGAGTTTACCAAAGTAGAGCGCTCAGCGAGATAGTCTGAATCAAGTAGTTGGTTAACTGGCACTACCGCAAGATCAGGGTCTGCAATCCAGCGATCGCGATCGGCAAAGGCTAGCTTCTTCAGTTCGATTAAGGTATGCAGATATTCAGCCGTGTTGTGCCCGAGCAACTCAATCGGATGAGACTTGGACATTTCCATCAGCGCGAGTTGTGCCACGCCCTGGGTGTTAGGTGGCATGACAACAAACGTATGCCCAAGATAATTACCTCGTAGCGGTTCTACCCAGCTTGTTGTGTGGGTGGCAAAGTCATTGGCTCGTAAATGACCTCCCTGTTCGGTAATAAAGGCAGCCAGTTGCTGTGCTATTGCTCCGTTGTAATAGCCCTCTTTACCCTCGCGCGAAATCGTGTCAAGTGATGCGGCCAACGCCTCATTTTTAAGCAGTGTTCCTACCGGCGGCGCAGCACCATTCGGTAAATAGAGATTTCGTCCAGCCTGATTAAGAAAGCGCCCCTGTTCTTCGAAATCCATTGCCAATCGAGTCGAAACTGCAAAGCCATTTTTTGCATAATTAATGGCAGGCGCAAGCAGAGATTGAAAATCCATGGTACCGAATCTTTCATGGGCATCAACCCAGCCGGCCACAGCACCGGGAACACTTACCGATAGGGCACCCGTTCCTGGAATGCGATCAACACCGGCGGCAACAAAAAATTCAGGTGTTGCCATGGCACCCACCCTTCCGCTCGCATTCAATGCCTTGATTTCCTTGCTCTCACCATCATAGAAAATGCCGAAGGCGTCACCGCCAATACCGTTCATATGCGGTCTTACAACAGCAAGTACTCCAGCCATAGCGATGATAGCATCCGTTGCATTACCGCCTTCCTGTAAAACCCGCAAACCCGCCTGAGTCGCCAACGGGTGATCGGAAGATACAGCACCCACCATGCCTCGCACGTCTGGTCTGTTCTGAGCCGCATAAGATGTTGTAGTAATAAAAGCCGGAGAGGTATCAACGGCTTGTTGTTCCGGAGTGCAGGCCATACCCATGGTAACCGCGGCCGTGATTGCAAGCTTGCTAATGAACGCGCTTCGTAAATGCGTCGACTTGGAATTTAGAGAACTACATTTGGCAGATTCTGTAATGCCCATACACATCTTCCTTTTTATTTTTAAAACTGAGTATAAAACAATTTGTACTAACCATTCGCTTGGTCAGACAGCAATACCAGTTTGCCGGAAAAATAGCGACAAATTCTGCAAGTACCAAGATGAAACTGCTAAAGTACCCCACTCAACCCCCTATATTGTGAACACAAAATGAGAATATTATGCGAACTGCTTACCTGGCTATCTGCTTGAGTCTCAACTGCCTAATTTCGAGCACAGTGGCACAAACTGCATCGGTGCCTTTTTCCGATAGTGTGTTTATCGAGGAGCTCACCTGGATGGAGGTTCGAGATGCTATCGATCAAGGCATTACCACGATTATAGTTCCGACCGGCGGCACGGAGCAGAATGGCCCCCACATGGTGCTGGGAAAACACAATTACCTGGTAAAATACAAAGCCGGAGAAATTGCCACACAGCTAGGCAATGCAGTCGTTGCACCAGTAGTCGCCTACGTGCCTGAGGGGGAGGTAAACCCACCTACAAGCCATATGCGTTTCGCTGGCACAATATCAATACCACAGGAAGTTTTCGCTACTGTCCTCGAGTACACTGCACGAAGCCTTAGACAGCATGGATTTCTCGACATTGTATTCATCGGTGACAGCGGCGGTAATCAGTTAGGACAACTATTAGTCTCTGAAAATTTGAATGAGGAGTGGTCTGCAACTAACGTGCGCGTTCATCATATTACTAACTACTACCCGGGACGTGGCGATGACTGGGTTATCAGTCAGGGAGTTAGTGCCGAAGACGCTGGCAGTCACGCTGGCACACACGATACCTCGAGCTTAATGTTTCTTAACCCCTCAATGCTACGATTCGATAAAATGCAAGCAGGAGTGCAAGGGGATGGTCAGGGCCATACTGGCAATCCGGCAAAATCCACCGCGCTATTCGGCCAACGTATTCTTGAAATGCAGATTGCTGATGCGATCGATCAGATTGTTGAGGAGAGAATAAGCAAGCGAAGATGAGATGAGCAGTCCCACAGTAAGAAGTAGTAAGAAAAAAAATGGTGCCGCCACCAAGAGTCGGTAATACCATGTAACCTATTGTTTTATATATCCATATATACTCTTATAAGTAAACAGTGGCACTTATAGTGTTCCATTGGAACAAAGTCACCTCCGCTTTCTCCATCACCTAGGCCGGCATTCTAACTGACACCTCCCCCAAGGCATTTTCCCTCTAGATCGGCTTTTCCAGCATTTCTCTAATGTCTGCTATGAACCTGTAAGCAGACACTCAATTATCACTGATACTCAGCTCTGCGACAGGCAGCTTCCGGCCAACAGCGGTCATCCAGTCGATCAATTAGCCATTCCCCTAGGTTGTGAATCCAAAGCTTTAATAAAATCAGGGGCCATTTGAATTACGATATACCGGATTTGATTCCACTCCTCAGTCGACTCGAATTACCCCTACATTATTTTCAATTTCGATCGTAGTCCCAAAAGGATCAGACAACTCCTGCATTCTGCGTAATATGCGTTGGGCAATTTCCGGTGGTGCAATCATTGGCAGTCCCCTCCTCGATAACGGAGCATCCTGCCGGGCCCATATTGGATAAAGATGGATTTCCTTTAACTCGCCTTCGTCGAATTGACTCAGAGCGAGCACGCTTTCGTAGTTAATAGGTTCATCCACTCCCCTGTTATCGTGGTTCAATACCACGCTTTCCGCCTGGGTGAGTTGTCCATCAGGACTATAATCGCAGTCGCAATTCCAATCCCACTCCCGAAAAAATTCACCAAGGTTATAGAATATAGGTTTGCCGTTGTATATCTCAATACCCCGGAGCAAGTGCGGGCCATGTCCAACGAAGGCATCAGCACCACTGTCGATACTCGAGTGAGCTAACTCGATCAAGAAATCTGGGGGACTATCTTCAAAAAGAAAGGGTTGTAATAGTGTATCGCCTTGGTGTGCGTGAATAGTTGCAATCATAAAGTCAGCATACTGTTTGCCATTCCTTATGCTGCGAAGATTTTCCTCCAGGTCAGATATGTTCATTGAGTAATGTAGGTCTCCCGGCTTGTCACCGGCTTGATAAAGTTCTCCAAAAAGATTTACGATCCCATCTGGTTCTGACGCAGGCCGGTTTACCGGGTTTGAGACTTCTAGTCGTCGGGAGTACACAGCATCTTTCGCCAATTTCATCGCGTCCAGATCTTCAGGTCGGACTATGATGGTCCTAGTTACCCGTAAAGAGTTTAACCCGGCGCGGCCACCACGAATGCCATCCTGATAAGTTGCTGCCAGTCCCCGGCGGCCGTTACCGGTTTGACCATACATTCCTACCAGGCCCACTCTGCCTTTACTGATTTCTACGAAACGCGGTGCCCGTGCCTCATCCAGGTTTCGCCCGATGCCGGCATAAATCAAACCTGCTTCTTCCATCAGGCGTGTCATTTCAAACATGCCTTCTTCATCCGAGTCCATTAAATGATTGCCTGCGCGATTGACCAAATCGAACCCCATGGCTTTGAGATCGGCGGCCACTTCCTTGGTACCGTTCATGCTCCCACCCAGTGGTCCTGCGAAATTCTGCTGGTCTCTGATCGTTGATTCGAAATTTCCAAATCCCACATCGGCGTCCCGCAGAATACTCAGCGCTGCTTGTAAACCGGAGTCCTGAAATTCGTTTGCCGGTCGAGTGATAATGACATCACCAACAGCCGCAAAAGTGAACGGACCGGTGATTTTCATAGCCATGTCCTGGGACCAATCCCGTATATTCGATACGCTGCTGGGTATCTGTGCGTTTAAGTTGGTAAAACACAAACTCAAAGCAGTTATGACAATTAATCTGGAAGTTTTCATGGCTACTCCTGGTTGGAAAAAATTATTATTCTGCAGAGATGGAAGGCATTTTACCGCTCTGTATTAAGTCGGCTACCGTTTGGCCTCACTCGCAATTGTAATCCTTTGCCGTCTGCCAGATAATATTCTTTATCCCTAGGCTTCGCTTGCTTGACCTCAGAATTAGTTAATTGTTTTGTTGTGTTTGCCATTGATAATTCCACGAAATCAAGGTTTGGTGGTACATACAAAAAGCTGGTGGTACAGAGAGTGTTCCATTAACTTCTAGATGGGTCAAGACAAATCTAGACAGTGAGAGACAGTAAATACGGGCAATTTGGGCAGAATTATGAACTAGAGAGACAACTGGAAACGTACTGAGACAGGTGAATGGTGCCGCCACCAAGAGTCGAACTCGGGACCTGCTGATTACAAGTCAGCTGCTCTACCACGGCTGAGCTATAGCGGCATAATCGAGATATGAATATAGAACTATCTCCTGCTCTCCGATCTCGCTGACATAGTCAACTGCTATGCTCAACCGAGCTATAGCAACAACGATCAGGTCGCGCATACTACATAAAATTCTGACCTTGTTCAATAGGCCTAATTGATCAACTGCATTGAATGATATAGCTTATGCAGCTCTCCGTATAGACAGAACGCAGGCAGGATATTAAAGGTCCATGATAAACCCCGATGTAACAAAGGTCTTCAAGCAACTAGCAGAGCACAAAGCAGCCCTGGACGGGCAGGCCGTGAGTATTAGTTCCCTCTTTTTTGGTGATGAAGACAGGTTCGCCAACTTTTCTATTCAGTTTCCGGATCTAGTATTAGATTACTCCAAGAACCTGGTTTCCGGGGAAACCCGCAAATTGCTAATCAAGCTAGCGCAGGCTAGCGAGGTTCCCGCCGGCATACAGGCAATGTTTGCTGGCGAGTCTATCAATACGTCAGAACATCAGCCCGCACTGCATGTGGCTCTGCGAGAGCAGAACCCCGCCCTGCTTCGAGAAGAAGTGGCATCATGCCTGGCCAAGATGGAGCAGCTGGTGAACGCTGCGCATGGAGGGAATTGGTTTGGTTACTCGGGTAAAGCCTTCACCGATGTGGTAAATATAGGCATCGGTGGTTCTGATCTGGGACCCTCGATGGCGGTTTCAGCACTCGCCCCATTCGCCGTCAATAAGGTGAAGCTGCATTTTGCCTCCAATGGTGACCCTGTGCATTTGGCAAGCACGCTGCAACAGCTAAATCCTGAAACAACGCTCTTTATAATTTCCTCCAAATCGTTTTCCACGCTGGAAACTGTTTTAAACGCGGATGCTGCCCGAGTGTGGATCGCAAGCAATTCTAACAGCGATATAGAGGTAATGAAGCACTTCGTAGCGGTTACATCCAATCTGGAAGCAGCAAAAAAATTCGGCATCGCTTCTGATAAGATGCTTCCTCTTTGGGACTGGATCGGCGGACGCTTCTCCTTGTGGTCAGCCATTGGCCTACCCATTGCGCTGTCTATTGGCATGGAAAATTTCAGAAGCCTGCTGCGTGGCGCCCATGAAATGGATCAGCATTTTCTCCACACGCAGCTCTCGCAAAACATGCCGGTGATAATGGCTTTGTTAAGTGTTTGGTATTCCGAGTTTAATAATTCAAGCAGCCATACTGTTGCCCCCTATAGTCAGCAGCTCAACCAATTACCTGCCTTTTTGCAACAACTGACTATGGAAAGTCTGGGCAAGTCTGTCGACAAGGAGGGAGACTTGGTAAGCCGCAACAGTGCCGGTGTATTGTGGGGATCGAGTGGCAGTAATAACCAACACTCTTATTTTCAGTATTTACATCAAGGCAGTGATTTAATACCCGTAGATTTTATTGCTATCGCCAATAGCTCTGTTGCCAATGCTAGCGATCAGCATGCGCATTTATTGGCCAACTGCTTTAGTCAAAGCCTAGCATTAATGAAGGAGAGAAATCGCAGCGAAATCGCAGAGGAACTTAGTGCATCGAATGTGAAAGATAATGAAATTGTCCCGCACAAAGTTACTACGGGAAACAAACCAAGTAACACATTACTCTTGCAAGAGCTGAACCCATCCGTTTTGGGGAAATTAATCGCCTTGTATGAACACAAAGTTTATGTGCAATCGCTACTTTTGAATATAAATGCCTTCGATCAGTGGGGTGTTGAATTAGGCAAGACCCTCTCCAAGGAAATATTTAATAGCCTGACGACAGAAGAACCTACAAACGCGTTAGACCCATCAACCAGCAACTTGATCAAGCTCACCAAAGAATGGCAAAAGTAAACCACGGCCATAGTCACTTCATCTGGAAAAAATTCAGGCGTTAGAGGTTTTCATAGTGCTTCACTGACGGGGATGAATAATAGAAATGGTGCAATATTTTCCGCCACTGGGCATGCCCTTCTAACTCCAAAAATCCAACCGTATGACCCTCTACAGACTCCCAATTGACCAGGAGTAGGCACCTGCTTCTATTCTCGATACACCACTTCAGCTCATGGTCTATATAACCACTCATACTGGAAATAATCTGCTGAGCTTGCGTAAAAACTGCTTCGAATTCAGTTTCTAGCCCAGCTTTAACATTCAAAATTGCCACTTCCAATATCATCAAATACTCGCGCTATCTATTCCAAGAATTTAGTTTATCAGGCAAATTAAATGATGATCTCTTAGCCTGTTGTCGTGGTAATAACAGGAATCGCGCCCATCATTGAAATTAGCTATAACTCAATCAATGCGAGCAGCTCTTCCGTTTTTTCTCGCATGAGCACCTCATCTCCACGCGACTCAACATTCAGTCTCACCACCGGCTCGGTATTGGACAGTCTCAGGCTAAAACGCCAATCTTTAAAATTCATGCCAAGACCATCTGTGTGATCGACGCTCTCAGCTTGCGCAGAATAATGGCGCTCAACTGCTACAAGCAGTTCAGCGACGTTTTCAACCCTGCGATTAATCTCTCCACTGACTGGAAATGCTTTCACTCTTTCATCTACCAGTTCTGAAAGTTTCTTGCCGGATTTTGCCATCAGCTCAACTACCAGCAACCAAGGCACCATTCCACTATCGCAATAAAAGAAATCACGGAAATAATGGTGGGCACTCATCTCTCCACCATAAACAGCATTTTCCTTGCGCATTCTTTCCTTGATGAACGCATGACCAGTCTTGCACTGGATCGCTTTTCCGCCTCCGGCTTTAACAATTTCAACCGTGTTCCAAGTGAGACGTGGATCATGAATGATGGTTGCGCCAGGTTCATCATCAAGAAAACTTTGAGCGAGCAAACCTACGATGTAATATCCCTCGATGAACCTACCGCTTTCGTCAAAGAAAAAACAGCGGTCGAAGTCGCCATCCCAGGCAATACCAAGATCCGCGTTATTCTCCTTGATTGCATCGATTGTCACCTGGCGGTTTTCTTCCAATAGCGGGTTGGGCACACCATTGGGGAAAGTACCATCGGGCTGGTGATGGAGTTTGGTGAAATTAAATGGCAGAAAAGGCTCGATTGCATCGATTGCCGCTCCCGCCCCCCCATTGCCCGCATTACACACAATCTTCAATGGTTTTAGTTCGTCTATATTTACATAACCAAGCAAATGATTTATATAGGCTGGCTGAGTGTCTTCGAAACTAATCGACCCTGAATTATTCACTGCTGCAAATTGATTTTTCTCGGCCAACAACTTGATATCATTCAACCCGGTGTCACCACTGATTGGCCGCGACCCCTCTCGCACAAACTTCATTCCGTTGTAGTCCGCTGGATTGTGACTTGCCGTTACTATTATTCCACCGGCCATTTGCAAATAACTGGTGGCGAAATATATTTCCTCGGTTCCACACTCACAGATATTGATAACTTCAACACCCGCTTCAGTCAGACCACGTGTAAGTGCAGCGCATAATTCCTGGCTGGACAGGCGAATGTCATAGCCGACAACGACGTTTTTTGGCCGGAGGAATTCGGCATAGGCCCGGCCAATACGATAAGCAATGTCAGCGTTAAGTTGATCTGGGATACGACCTCGAATGTCATACGATTTAAAACAAGTCAATTCATTGATCATATCAACTTCGGCCATATTCATCATCAAAGCGAACAATATCGTCTTCACCAAGATAATCACCGATCTGCACTTCGATTAGTTCGACAATTCCGCTTCCATGATTTGTTAGGCGGTGTTTACTGCCTAGGGGAATAAACGTTGACTCGTTAGACTTGAGCTCAAACTCTTTACTACCACACCTCACCAATGCCACACCTCGTATCACTGTCCAATGCTCGGCACGCTGATCGTGCATCTGCAAGGAAAGTGAGGCCCCCGGTTGCACAACAATGTGTTTGACCTGATAACCCTCACCCACCGCTAGTGATTCATACGAACCCCAGGGGCGCTGCACTAGTAAGTGGCTTTCACATTCAGGCCGATTAATTTGCTTAAGTTGATCCACAATTTGCTTTACCGATTGCGCTTCATCTTTGCTGGCCACCAGGACAGCATCTGCCGTCTCCACGATGATTGCGTCGTTTAAACCCACCGCTGCAACCAACCGTGATTGAGCTTGTATGTAACTTGAGCTCACACCCTCAACCAGCACGTCACCACTAAGCACATTATTTTGCTGATCTTTCTCTCCAACTTCCCATAGTGCATTCCAGGCGCCCAGGTCGTTCCAACCAGCGTCCATGGGCAGTACGACACCCTCGTCAGTATGTTCCATCACGGCATAATCGATTGAATCACTCCGGCAGGGTTCAAATATCGAACTGGGAATAAAGGCGAAATCAGATTCGTTTGTTAGTGCAGAGTAAGCCTTGCAACACACCTCAAAAATATCTGGCGCATGGCGCTTCAACTCATTAAGATAAACTGATGAGTTAAAAATAAACACGCTGCTATTCCACAGATAATCACCCGAATTCAGATAGTTCTTAGCCGTTTTTAGATCCGGCTTTTCTACAAATTTTTGAATGCGATAAGCACTGCCATCGTCAATGACTTCGCCTTTTTGGATATACCCATATCCAGTTTCTGGGCTACCTGGCACTATGCCAAAAGTCACCATCTTGCCATTACTGGCATACTTTTGGCCTATTTCAACTAGATTGTGAAAGACGTCTACATCTTCTATGACATGATCCGAAGCCAGTACTAACAGATTTGCATTAGCTGACTGATCCTGAGCCTGCAAAGCTGCCAGAGCGACCGCAGGGGCAGTGTTTCTTCCAAAAGGCTCGAGTAATATTTTGCTGTGATTAAAACCTAGCTGCCTAAGTTGTTCTGCCACCAAGAAGCGGTGCTCCTGATTACAAACAACCAGCGGGTCGGCGACGTCATTGATACCGGATAAGCGCCGCAGTGTATTTTGAAAAAGTGAACCTTCAGTATGAGGAAATGCAACCAACTGCTTGGGCAGTGTAGCACGAGAAACGGGCCACAAACGTGAGCCCACACCACCAGCTAGAACTACAGGAATTAACATCATCTATCCAACCATCAAAAACAGCACATAATAGTATCAAATTATCTCTCTTCTGGATAAAGACTAATTATCGATGGCTCAACTTGTATAGCCGGCTAGCAATTTACTGTCGATTATTTGGCCTCAGCGCGATAACATCTTATGCTTCGCGCGGAAACGGCCCCCTGACGGGCGGCCAAATGGAAAATATAACAGCCATGAATGAACACTTTGTGCCCAAAACCTCTTATAACCAGACCGAGCTACTGGAATGCGGGCACGGCAAATTGTTTGGTCCGGATAATGCCCAGTTACCAGTAGGTAACATGCTGATGCTGGACCGCATCGTGGAAATTAATGCCGACGGTGGCGAGTTTGGTCGCGGCCAGATTATTGCAGAATTGGATATAAATCCTGAACTGTGGTTTTTTTCCTGCCACTTTCCGGGAGATCCAGTAATGCCCGGCTGCCTTGGACTTGACGCACTATGGCAACTGGTTGGCTTTTTTCTAGGATGGAGTGGCTTTTCTGGGAGAGGTCGGGCCTTGGGCTCCGGCGAAGTCAAATTCGGCGGAGAAATATTACCTGACGCCACAAAAGTTGTTTACGAATTGTCAATTAGCCGATTAATTAACAGATCCCTGATAATGGGCATCGCCGATGGCACAGTATCTGTCGACGGCAAAACTATATACACTACCAAAGATCTAAAAGTGGGGTTATTTTCTCCCGAAGCCAAATTTTAGACCCATTAAAGGTATAGAGAGGGGTAGAAATGCGCCGAGTTGTAGTTACCGGTATAGGAATTGTTTCCTGCCTTGGCAATGACAAACAATCTGTACTGGATTCACTCAGAGAAGGCCGCAGTGGGATTCGCTACAATCCAGAGTACGAGGAGATTGGCATGCGCAGTCATGTCAGTGGGTCCGTGCAGATCGATACTGCGGAGCAGATAGACAGAAAGACGTTGCGCTTCATGGGTGATGGGTCAGCCTACGCCTACATCTCTATGGCTCAAGCTATAAGCGATGCCAATCTGAGCGAAGAGCAGGTTTCCAACCTACGTACCGGCCTGGTTGTAGGGTCCGGTGGTGGTTCACCAGCAGATCAACTCGAATCAGCCGATATCATGCGCGAGAAAGGCCTGCGGCGCGTTGGCCCTTATCGTGTTCCTCGCACAATGAGCAGTTCTGTCTCCGCCTGCCTTGCCACACCATTCAAAATAAAGGGCGTTAATTATTCGATTTCCTCGGCCTGCGCCACCAGCGCCCACTGTATTGGCCATGCAGCCGAATTAATTCAGCTAGAAAAACAAGACATTGTTTTTGCTGGCGGAGGGGAATCGGAGCACTGGATACTGTCCCATATGTTCGACGCCATGGGTGCGCTCTCTACAAAATATAATGCAACACCTGAGAAGGCGTCACGCACATTCGATGTTGGCAGAGACGGCTTTGTTATCGCCGGTGGTGGTGCCATTTTAGTCATCGAAGCGCTGGATCATGCAATTAAACGTGACGCAAAAATTTATGCAGAATTAACCGGCTATGCAGCAACTTCAGATGGTTACGATATGGTAGCACCGTCAGGGGAAGGTGGTGCCCGAGCCATGCGGATGGCAATGGAAAATCTAGATGGCCAGGTAGACTACATCAACACCCACGGCACCAGCACCCCGGCAGGCGATGCATCTGAACTCAGAGCTATCCGCAGTGTGTTTGCCGACAAAGTGCCTACCCTCAATTCAACCAAATCTCTGAGTGGTCATTCGTTAGGTGCTGCCGGTGGCCAGGAAGCAATCTATAGCCTGCTCATGATGGAAAATAATTTTATTGCGGCCTCCGCCAATATTGATAATCTTGACCCGGAAGCTGAGGGTTTTCCGATAGCCCTCGAATGCCAGGACGATGTGAATTTGAACCGGGTCATGTCTAATAGCTTCGGATTCGGTGGTACCAATGCCTGTCTGGTCTTCGATCGTTATCAGGACTAGAATAAACTAGCCTCCAATCAGGTCGTTTTAATTATGACGTTGAAAATATCAAGCTTACTTATTTTTGCGTCCTTACTAATTGGTAGTTCCAGTTATGCCCAATTCGGCTCGCGCGCCAGTAGTAATTTTCTCAATTCAGCACAACCACAGCCGTTACCACTCGAGCAGGCTTTTCCTTTCTATGTAAGTATTCAAAACCCCATTCGCCTGAATGTAACCTGGACTATCGCTGAGGCGCATTACCTGTATCGCCACCGATTTGCCTTCGCCTTCAAACAATCAGCAGAAGAAGAGCCGGTCCCCGTGAATTTCACACTGCCAGACGGCATTGCAAAATCTGACCAGTTTTTCGGCGACATTGAGGCCTACTACAACAGTGTCACTGCCGCTATCCCAGTTCCCGATAATTCCAACGCTACAGCAATACTGGTGATTGAATACCAAGGCTGTGCTGACTGGGGATTTTGCTACCCGCCGCAAATTGCAGAATACCGCTTGCAACCCTGATTTATTCCGAAAATAGTTGCAAACCATAGTGAGAAATACGCAATATTCTGAGAAAATGCTGCTAAAATTAGCTAACTTACAAGAATTGGATGGTTTTTCATCCCTCTCTGAATTCATAAAGGTTTTCACATGGCAAAAATTCTGGCCCTCCATGGCCCCAATCTAAATCTCTTGGGTAGCCGAGAACCACATATATATGGTTACGACACACTGGATGATATTAACCAAAGACTGGTTACACAATCTGCTGATGCTGGACACCAATTTGATAACTTACAAAGCAATTCAGAAGCGGATTTAATCAACCGACTCCATCTGGCACGAGAAGATAGCACTGAATTCATCATTGTTAATTTTGGCGGCTTCACCCATACCAGCATTGCACTGCGCGACGCCATGCTGGCAACCGAACTGCCTTTCATCGAAGTGCATCTATCAAACCTTTACAGTAGAGAAGACTATCGCCATAAATCTTATTTTTCTGATATAGCGACAGGCAGCATTGTTGGCATGGGTGCTCAAGGCTATGAACTGGCGCTTCAGGTAGTCATTAAAAAATTAGGTGAAAGTAATAACTAACCCTAGTCCAATTTTGAGATTACCCCATGGATATTAGAAAGGTCAAAAAACTAATCGAGCTACTGGAATCTTCGGATGTAGCTGAGATTGAAATTAAAGGAGGCGAAGAATCGGTTCGCATTAGTCGAGCTTCCACGAACCTACCCCCTCCTGCCGTTGCGTATCAGCCAGCGCCCATTTCCCCTGCCGCTCCGGCTGCAAAAGTAGAAGCAGCAAGCACGGCCCCGATCACCCAGGGAAATGTGGTTCAGTCACCTATGGTGGGTACTTTCTATCGCTCCCCATCTCCCTCGTCACCGGTTTTTGTCGAAGTCGGCCAACACGTCAAGGTGGGCGATGTGGTTTGCATCGTCGAAGCGATGAAAATGATGAATCAAATCGAAGCTGATCATGCTGGCGTGATCGAAGCCATTCTGGTTGAAGATGGTGAGCCGGTAGAATTTGACCAGGCGCTGATCACCATAGTCTGACTCTTCATTTTACCGCACCAGGAACCAATTCAAATGTTTGATAAAGTTGTTATAGCAAACCGCGGCGAAATTGCTCTTCGTGTACTGCGAGCCTGCAAGGAATTGGGAATCAAAACCGTAGCCATACACTCCACCGCAGACAAAGATTTAATGCACGTTCGCCTGTCCGAGGAATCTGTTTGTATTGGCCCGCCCAGTCCAACCCACAGTTATTTAAATATTCCAGCCATCATTAGCGCAATGGAAGTAACCGATGCCGATGCAGTTCATCCTGGCTACGGGTTTCTTTCAGAAAATGCCGACTTTGCTGAGCAGATCGAAAACAGCGGCTTCATATTTATCGGACCAGAGGCAGATACGATTCGCCTGATGGGAGATAAAGTTTCTGCCATTGATGTGATGCGCAAGGTCGGTGTCCCAACTGTTCCCGGGTCAAACGGTCCGTTGGATGATGACAAGGATAGAACCCTGTCACTGGCCCAGAAGATTGGCTATCCCGTTATTATCAAGGCTGCAGCAGGAGGTGGCGGTCGCGGTATGCGTGTCGTGCACAACGAGGCTGCGCTGCTGAAAGCTGTCTATGTAACACAGTCAGAGGCAAAGGCTTTTTTTGGTAGTGGTGTGGTTTATCTGGAGAAGTTTTTGGAAAATCCGCGCCATGTTGAAATTCAGGTATTGGGTGACGGGCAAGGTAGTGCAATTCACTTGGGTGACCGGGACTGCTCCCTGCAAAGACGCCAGCAGAAAGTATTGGAAGAAGCCCCGGCTCCCAACATCCCAGACGATGTACGAAACAAAGTGGCAGAAACCTGTGTGCAGGCCTGCATCGACATGAACTACCGCGGCGCTGGAACGCTTGAGTTCCTGTATGAAGGTGAGGAATTTTACTTCATCGAAATGAATACCCGTGTACAGGTAGAACACCCTGTTACTGAAATGGTAACTGGTATTGATATTGTGAAAGAACAGTTACGCATCGCCAGCGGTGAAAAGCTTTCACTTTCTCAATCTGATATCAGCATAAAGGGGCATGCATTTGAATGCCGAATCAATGCTGAGGATCCGGTCACCTTTCTGCCCTGCCCCGGCAAAGTCAATTTATTCCATGCGCCGGGAGGCAACGGCATACGTGTCGACTCGCATTTATACAGTGGTTATACGGTTCCTTCCCACTATGACTCACTGATAGCGAAACTAATTAGCTATGCAGACACTCGAGAGCAGGCGTTGTTACGAATGCAAAACGCACTCGATGAAATCTTGATCGATGGTATTCGCAGCAATATTCCCTTGCAAAGAGATTTGGTGCGAGATGCCGAATTCCACCAAGGTGGTGTGAATATTCATTATTTGGAACAGAAATTCAGCTCATAAGACACTCAGATTAAAAATTAAATGAATTCGTCCTGAGACTTCCCACATGCCCTGGCAACAACTCAAGGTTCAGATACACACCACCGATCTGGAGCTGCTCGAACAACAGTTATTGGAACAAGGCACCCTGTCGATAAGTTACCTGGATGCCGAAGACCAATCCGTATTTCAAACAGAACCCGGTAGCACTCCGCTTTGGGATAGCACTATTTTGATTTGTTTGTTCGACGAATCTACACCTCTGGAGCAAACTATTCAGTGGTTAAACAGCCATCCATCCACTGTGAGCAATACCCAAGTAGAAGTTGAAATTCTCCCCGATAAAGAGTGGGAAAGAAGCTGGATGGACAGTTTCAGCGCCATGCAATTTGGTAATAGACTCTGGATTTGCCCAAGCTGGCAGACACCCCCTGACCCCAATGCTGTGAATATTATGCTCGATCCAGGCCTAGCCTTTGGTACTGGCACCCACGCCACAACCAGCTTGTGTCTAGGCTGGCTAGATCAGGCTCGAGTTGCCGGCAAACGCGTGATCGACTTCGGTTGTGGCTCGGGGGTGCTGGCCATCGCTGCTGCGCTGCTTGACGCTGCTGACGTGTATGCGGTTGACAATGATCCACAGGCGTTAGAGGCCACGATCGATAACATCCAACGAAACGGGCTAAGCGCAGAAGACATTCTCTGCTATTTGCCAGATCAACTACCCGCCATGCAAGCTGACATATTGCTCGCTAACATATTGGCAGAACCATTGAGGAAGCTAGCGCCATTATTTTCCCAATTGGTCAAACCCGGCGGCGTTATTGTGCTATCAGGATTGCTAACAGATCAGGCTGAATCACTCCTGACGCTCTACCGCAAATGGTTTGATATGGAGTTGCCTGTAATCGAATCGGAATGGGTCAGATTGACCGGCAGCCGCTACCAATAAAACCACAATAGCTTATTCAAATGAGGAACAATATAGTGTTCCTGGCCTAGATGCGTTCAGGTAATTACTGAATGTCTTGCCTTTTATGGCTTCGGCACTTGGTAACCAAGGAAGGCGTGGACTTATATAGAGATAGCTTTTATTCTATGTATACTGTGGCTCAGCCCTGATTTTAAAGGGAGGGTTAGTTTTTTGTACTTTTATACACCACAAAAAGGAGATAGACATGGGAAGAATACTATTTGCCATCATCATGAGTTTTGGTTTTAGCGCATTGGCGAGTGCACAAGGCACACCTGCGCCCTGTGGCCCAGCTGGCGACCTGTCCGCGGATTTATCCGGTAATGTGGCATCAGATTCACGCTGCTTTGAAATGCGCATGTACACTGCCGAACCAGAAATTGATGGCGTGGGAGGCATAAATAACCTGCATCAACGTTTCCGTGAAAATGAAATCGCTATATTCGAAAAACTTGGCGCGGAAATTATTGCAGTCTGGCAAAAACTTGATGATCCCAATACCCTGGTGTGGATGCTGGCCTATCGCGACCGTGCTCACAGAGAAGAAGTATGGCAAGCATTTGGCAGTGATCCGGAATGGATAGCCCTCCGGGAGAAGTACCCAGTGCCAATCTCGGCGAATGTCTTCATGATGAGTGCAACAAACTACTCGAAACTTAAGTAGATCTAAGGGGGCACTAACAACTTAAGGTATGCGCAGAAACTTTCTGTAAGCACCTTAAATTGTTAGTGCTCCTTAAGAGATAAACCATGGTTTTACGCGTAACCCAATGTCCAGGCTGTGAATCCACTTTTAATACTAGCGCTCGCATGCTGGGAGCCGCAGCGGGCATGGTGCGTTGTGGCGCATGTTTGAACGTTTTCGAAGCACTAGAAAATTTCACCGATGAAGCCGCAAACCAGACAAACCAATTCGCAGAAGACTCTGTCTTTGTAACTGACTCAGAAGAATATTTTAATCCCTTAGCATTCCTTTCCCGAAGCGCGCTCACCGAATCACTCGAAGATCCCCTCGGTGAAGTTGAAACCGCGCGCCAAGAAATTCAATCCAGCCTAATAGACCATCAGGAGTATCCACTGGATGAAACCGATCCGGCGAAGCTGGAGATTATGCTTGCTGTTGACGAACCTTTCCAGCAATCTGAGATCAGTAAACAAGCATCAGCGCCTACCGAGCTGGAGGCAGATTACCAACAAAGCGCTCCGGAGCAACCGCTGCTACCAGTAATTTTCCCCACCGAGGAGATTGCTGAGACCCCAAACCAAGCAGAAGTAGCTGGGTCGATATACCAGGAGAGCATCGAGTCGGAAAGATTTGAACCAGTGACACCTGATATTTGCCCCACGATTGGTGAAAAAGAGGCTCTCAATGATGAGACGGAGACGGAGGACTCAGTCCCCGACGAGATCGATGAGCCCATTGCAGAATCAACTGAGGAAGACTTCGGGGAAGCTGAAGCAGCTCCCTTCGCAGCAGCAACTCCAGATCAACTTGTTCCTCTTGAAAATATTGAAAGTACTGAAAACCAGGCGCCCGACGTACAGCAAGCTCAGATAGAAGATCAATCAAGCACCGATAAGCCAGACCTTACCGAAATAATCAGAGCCAAAGCACTAAACACAGAACTCAAAGATGAAAGCGCGCTGGAAGCACTCCCGAGGAAAACGCTTGATGCAATTGCAAAAGTTGCCTACCCGTTGGAGTTGGAATCAATGCCAGCAAGGCGAATGCGCCAGCGGCTGCTAACCCTTGCATTCGTGCTGCTATTAATGGGGACGCTGGCGGCGCAAGTGCTTTGGCTGCAAATGGAGCAACTAAGCCAGTCCGCTCAATTTCGTCCATTGTATGAAAGAGCTTGCCAGTGGATTAGCTGTGATCTTCCAGTATTTATTGATAATTCGGCAATACGCAGCGACAGCCTGCTGGTACGAAGTCATCCTGAAATATCAGATGCCTTGGAAGTACTTGTAATCTTTCACAATGACGCGCAATTTCCACAGCCTTTTCCTCTATTACAATTGGGATTTACCGACCTCGATAATCAGGTCGTCGCAACGCGGGAATTTACCGCTGATGAATACCTCGATCCAGCATTACGAGATATTCAATTCATGCCAGTCCAATCACCCATACAAATCACCCTAGAAATACTTAATCCTGGGCCGAATGCAATTAACTACAAGGTTTCCTTTCGATCTTACTTCGAGTAATGCGACTCGCACACCTCTGATTCGAAAATTACCGCAAATAACTTTATTCAGAATCCTGACCCAGCTATCATTGCCGACCCAGCATTGAGCCCATCGAGTGTTTTGTGATTAATATCGGCCCTTATAAGCTAGCCAACTCGCTCTTTCTGGCCCCTATGGTTGGTGTGAGTGATAAACCCTTTCGTGAAATTTGCAGCGAACAGGGCGCCGGATTAACCATTGCCGAAATGCTGACTTCAAACACTGACCATTGGCACAGCGAAAAAAATCGACTGCGCCGCGAAGTGGCATCCATTAACGGACCTCGCGTTGTTCAAATCGCTGGCTCCGACCCCGAGCTGATGGCGATAGCCGCTAGGCTCAATGCAGATCTCGGTGCTGAGGCAATCGACATCAATATGGGGTGCCCGGCAAAGAAAGTCCTCAAAAAATCAGCTGGCTCGGCATTACTAAAAGACTGCACAAAGGTAAAAAAGATACTGAAAGCAGTAGTAGCTTGCGTCGATATCCCCGTGACTCTTAAAATTCGCACTGGCTGGTGCCCGTCCACGCGCAATGGTGTTGAGATCGCCAGGATCGCAGAAGACTGTGGTATTCAATTGCTCACGGTACACGGCAGAACCCGCGAATGCCGGTTCAGGGGGTTGGCTGAGTACGACACTATCGTGGCAATCAAACAAGCCGTACAAATTCCGGTAATTGCCAATGGAGATATTGATTCAGCTCAAAAAGCTGCCTTCGTAATGGACTATACTCAAGCCGATGGATTGATGATTGGACGCGCAGCCCAGGGTCGACCTTGGATATTTGAAGAGATTAGCCATTTCCTCGCCACCGGCAGTCTAATGCACAGCAAACCGCTGGATGAAATGGCTCAAGTGATCGAGGTTCACCTTAACAAACTATATCAATTTTATGGTGAGGTAAAGGGTGTGTGGTATGCACGCAAGCATGTCGCCAGTTATGTGAAGCAGTTGCCAGGCGGCAGACAATTCCTAACTGATTTTCACCGTTGTCAGGAGCCTCAACAACAAAGTGATACACTGGCTGAATATTTCAGTTTGTTATCAGTCAACAAAGAGGCCATCGCCGCGTGAACAAACTGGATGATACGTCAGCATCTGCTCAATTACAGATTACGGAACAATTAGATTCGTTCACCACTCAGATGAGTGAAAGCACTCTAAGGAAGGCCGTAGAAAAAGCACTACGGCGCTATTTTCAACATTTGGAAGATGAGCCAGTTACGAATTTATATCAGATGGTGATATCCGAAGTCGAGGCTCCCTTGCTTGAAGCAGTAATGCGCTACACGGGCAATAATCAGAGCAAAGCTTCTATCATGCTGGGTTTGAACCGTGGTACGCTACGCTCCAAATTAAAACAATTCAATTTACTTTAAAACAAGCAGTAACCATCGGCTTTTACATGAATTTTAGCCAAGAAATCGAAGAATCCTGTAGTGGCCTTTTCACAAACCAAACTAGCCAACTGAATAGATTAACAAAATGACAACAGAAAACTCTGCTGCCATCCGCCGGGCATTGATTAGTGTTTCCGATAAGACTGGCATCGTACCATTCGCAAAAGCCCTCTCCGATCTCAATATTGAAATACTTTCCACCGGCGGCACTTATAAGATGCTGACAGATGAAAATATTCCAGCTATCGAAATTTCAGAATACACCGGTTTCCCGGAAATGATGGATGGTCGGGTCAAAACTCTGCACCCCAAGGTCCATGGAGGTATTCTTTCACGTCGAGATATAGACCAGGAAGTAATGGCAGAGCATGACATACCCCCCATAGACCTAGTTATAGTGAATCTATATCCCTTTGAAGCAACTGTCGCCAAGCCAGATTGCGATCTACCAACTGCGATTGAGAATATAGACATCGGCGGACCCACCATGCTGCGAGCGGCGGCAAAAAACAATCGCTTCGTTGGCGTAATTGTTAATCCGTCTGACTATGACCCGGTGATCAAACTGTTAACCGAGAATGACTGCTGTCTCGATCAGCAGACGCGTTTTGACCTGGCCGTAAAAACTTACGAACACACTGCAGCATACGATGGTGCTATCGCCAACTATCTTGGCACCAAGCTGGAGCAGGACAATGCTACATTCGCCAGAACCTTTAATACCCAGTTTATAAAAAGCCAAGAAATGCGGTACGGTGAAAACCCCCATCAGAAAGCCGCTTTTTATGTGGAGAAGAGTTCCGCGGAAGCCAGTATCAGCACGGCGACCCAGCTACAAGGTAAAGCGCTGTCCTATAATAATATCGCCGACACCGATGCCGCACTAGAATGTGTTAAGTCTTTCAGTGAACCGGCCTGCGTAATTGTAAAGCACGCAAACCCCTGCGGCGTTGCAATAGCTGCTTCCCTAATGGAGGCCTATGAACTGGCATTTCAAACCGATCCCAATTCAGCATTTGGCGGAATAATCGCATTCAATCGCGAGCTTGATGAAGAAACGGCCAGGTGTATCGTCGGCCAACAGTTTACCGAAGTGATTATCGCACCCTCCATCTCCGCGCAGGCATTGCAAGTTACTGCTGAAAAGAAAAACGTGCGGGTTTTGGCCTGCGGTCAATGGCCCGAGCAACGGGGACTCGATTGGGACTACAAGAGAGTGAACGGCGGATTATTAGTGCAAGATCGTGACATTCACGAAATTACGGAAGCTGACTTAAAGGTGGTTACGGCAAGAGCGCCAAGCGCAGACGAGACTCGAGATTTACTCTTCTCCTGGTCAGTTGCCCAATATGTGAAATCCAATGCGATTGTATATTGCAAGAATAATCAGACCATTGGAATCGGTGCCGGGCAGATGAGTCGCGTGTACAGTGCCCGGATCGCCGGCATCAAAGCTGCCGATGAAAAGCGTGAAGTGATAGGCTCTGTAATGGCCTCAGACGCTTTCTTCCCGTTCCGCGATGGCATCGATGCGGCGGCAGCCGCTGGTATCACCGCCGTCATACAACCAGGTGGCTCCATGCGAGATGATGAGGTGATTGCTGCTGCAAATGAAGCGAATATCGCCATGGTATTCACCGGTGTGCGACACTTCCGACACTAGCCGGTTTGTTAAAAGGCACTTGAATGAATGTATTTGTCATAGGCAGCGGAGGACGAGAGCATGCGCTAGCCTGGAAAGCTGCCCAGTCAATTTATGTTGAAAATGTATACGTAGCGCCTGGAAATGCAGGTACTGCTCGTGAGGATAAAGTCAGCAATATCGATATCGATGTGCTTGATTTTAAGTCTCTGGCTGATTTTGCAGAATCCCATTTCGTCGCACTAACTATTGTGGGACCTGAGGCCCCTTTAGTGGGTGGCATCGTTGACTACTTTGAGTCAAGAGATATCCCCTGCTTTGGTCCCAGAAAAAATGCAGCCCAGTTAGAAGGCTCTAAAGCGTTCACTAAGGATTTCCTGAGACGGCATAATATACCAACCGCCCCCTACGAAACATTCACCGACATTGCCGCGGCTACCTCCTATATTAAACAACAAGGCACACCAATCGTAATCAAGGCCGATGGCCTCGCGGCTGGTAAGGGCGTAATCGTCGCCCAGTCCGAGGATGAGGCTATCGCCACGGTGGAAGATATGCTCTCGGGTAACAAATTTGGCGAGGCGGGGCATCGGATAGTGGTAGAAGGCTTCCTAGCCGGCGAAGAAGCAAGTTTTATTGCCATGGTTGATGGCAAACATGTTTTACCCATGGCGACCTCACAAGATCACAAGGCCAGAGACGATGGGGATAAAGGGCCCAACACCGGCGGCATGGGCGCGTACTCACCGGCGCCTGTAGTTACCGAGGTTGTATATCAACGCATTATGGATCAAGTTATTCTGCCAACTGTTGAGGGTATGGCCGAAGACGGAAACCACTATACAGGATTTCTCTACGCTGGCCTCATGGTGTCGGCTACGGGAGAGATTAATGTGGTTGAATTCAACTGCCGTTTTGGCGATCCCGAAGCACAGCCCATAATGATGCGATTGCAATCCGACTTATGTGAATTGTGTCTGTCCGCACTAGATCAGACTCTGAAGAAAGAAACCGCCGAATGGGACTCTCGGAGCGCTGTTGGCGTAGTGCTAGCCAGTGGCGGCTACCCAACCGCCTACAAAAAAGGCACGGTAATCTTCGGCCTGGACACACCCCACGGTGATCACCAGAAAGTGTTCCATGCGGGCTCCAACGCCTCACAAGGAAATGTAGTTACCAATGGTGGCCGAGTACTTTGTGCGACTGCCTTGGGCGATACAGTAAGTGAAGCACAAGCTTCGGCTTACAATCTAGTCAAAGATTTGCAGTGGGAAAATATGTATTTTAGAACCGATATTGCTTATCGTGCTATTGCCAGAGAGAAGAACTAATCAGATAATCATTCTCATGAAAAACACAGAACCCACAGACTTCCTTGACATGTGCCTAATTCAGTTTGATCAGGCACTGCGCACAATCGTCCCCGGCAGCAGCCATGCAAACCGGCTATCGCCTGCAAACAAAGCAGACGAGACAGACCTGAATGATAGCGATCGAAAGCATGCCGCTGGACTAATGCGCATCAACCACACCGGCGAAGTCTGTGCGCAAGCTCTCTATCAGGGCCAGGCAACTACCGCTCGCCTGGATGAAGTACGCGAAGCAATGGAGCATGCCGCTGGCGAGGAAGTTGATCATCTGGCCTGGTGTGAAGAAAGACTAAAAGCATTAGACAGCCAACCCAGTATCTTCAATCCGCTCTGGTACGCCATGTCCTATGGAATGGGTGCATTCGCCGGTATAGCTGGCGATAAATGGAGCCTGGGCTTCGTGGCCGAAACCGAAAACCAGGTATGCGAACATTTGCAAGACCATCTAAGCAAACTTCCCGAGCAGGATGAAAAAAGCAAAGCCATTCTAGAACAAATGCTAATAGACGAAAAACAACACGAAACCACAGCCCGCGACGCCGGCGGCGCCAACCTCCCCAAACCAGTCAAACAGGCCATGGCAGCCATGTCAAAAGTAATGAAAGAAACCACCTACCGAATCTAGAGAAGAATACAGCTCCAGCAATATAGCGCTACCCCCCCTCTCCTCCCCTTGGCTCAAAAAAACGACCAACCACAATGCGACTGGATTTGTGGTTTCCCGAATCAGACCCCTACGAGATTCAAATTAGACGAGGAGAACAGAGGGAAGTCATCAATATCTTTTCTTAACCAATCAGGACATGCTTTAAGCGATTTTCTTTTTCAGGAATAAGCGAGGACTGTCTGACAGGTATTTGCTCCTGCAATACCTTCGTACCAGCCATCCATGGCTATAACCCGAAGGCGAGTTCCACAGCGCTGAAAAAGCAAATCGCGGGTAGCCGGTTGAGAAAAGGTATTAATGACTTCCCGAAAAGCCAACTCTAAACTGAAAGAGCTATGATTTAACAATCAATTCGAAATCATGAGTTACTTTGACGCCAGCACTCTTCATCATGATTGAAGCTGAGCAATACTTATCCGCCGATAACTCAATCGCCCGCTCGACCTGTTTTTCACTCAAATTATTACCGGCAATCTTAAAATGCAGATGAATAGACTCGAATACAGCGGGCACGGCATCAACTCGCTCCGCAATTACCTCCGCCTCACAACTGATAACGTCCTGTCGTGCTTTTTTCAGAATCGTTACCACATCGTAGGACGAACAACTGCCCACACTCAACGCCATTAACTCCATCGGACGCATACCCATATTCCTGCCACCACCACTCGGTGCGCCGTCCAATACCAACGCGTGGCCCGTACCAGACTCAGCGATGAACATAACATCTTCTATCCATTTGATTCTTGCATTCATTGAGTCACCTGGCTGTTGTATCAGATAATTTGATTCCACTAAAATCGGCGAAACTCTACCATAGTTCTCCAATTAGCTCTATGTGAGGCTCGATACATTGAAAATGATCGAATTCCCGCCAATTGGATGAACATTGTGACTGATAACTCACAATTGCCTTTGATTTGTGGTACGTATTTGCACCACGAATGAATCTCAGGAGATAGATCCATGGCACGAATGGCTATTACATCACATATTGAAGATTTGGATAATTTTCTGTCCCATTGCCACCGTCAAACCTATCCGAATCGCTCCACTATAATTTATGAAGGCGATAAGTGCGATACGCTATATCACATTATAAAAGGTTCAATTTCCGTAATTCTTGAAGATGATGCGGGCAAGGTAGTAGTGATAGCTTATTTAAATCCCATGACCTGTCTGAGTTTTTGACCGGGGCTGGGCGCACGCATAAATGTCTCCCCAATAAGAAAACCAAAAATCCCGTTATCCAGCATTAATTGCACATCTGCCGCATTGTTTATGCCACTTTCGGTAATTATAAACTTGTCGCTCGGCACATTTTTTGCGAGTTGCAAGCTTGTTTCCAGCGTGGTCTCAAAGGTATGAAGGTTCCTGTTATTGATACCAATCAATTTCGTATCTAGTTCCAAAGCTATTTCTAGCTCAGCCTGGTTATGAACCTCAATAAAGATATCGATAGCAATTTCGCTGGCATAGCTGGCCAACTCAAATAATAGTTCTCTATCCAGAGCAGCCACTATTAACAAAATACAGTCCGCGCCCAATGCTTTCGATTCAGCTATCTGGTAAATATCCACCATAAAATCTTTTCTAATTACGGGTAGTTCACAGGCAGCTCTGGCTTGTTGCAGATGTTCATCGCAGCCCTGAAAGTATTGCTGATCTGTCAACACAGAAAGGCAAGTAGCGCCTTTGTCCGCATAGTCTCTGGCGATTTTTTCCGGATTAAAATCCTCCCGAATTAAACCTTTCGATGGCGAGGCCTTCTTAATTTCAGCAATAACAGCCGGCTGTTGCCTTTCTAATTGAGTTTGAATAGCTTTAACGAAAGGCCGGCTATCCGCGCGCGCGGCGAATACCCTCTCAAGGTCGGTAATGGAAGTAATCTTTTGATTCGCTTCAATTTCACGATGTTTCTGTTCAACAATCTGTTGCAGGATAGTTGGTTGGGTCATGGGCCTAGGTCTTGAGTCTGATTAGGATTTGGTCATAAAAATTAGAGATCAAATGAATGGGTGAATTTTGCCAGCTCATCCAATTTATCAACGGCGACACCAGCGTTTAAAACTTGTTTCGCTCTCTGCACACCAGTATTCAAATCTTCGGTAAGATTCGCAGCATAGATTGCTGCACCTGCATTTAGTGCAACGATATCACCGGCCGCCTGATTTTCATAAGTCAAAGCCTGCCTTAGCATAGCCAGGCTTTCCTCTGCGCTGGATATTTTCAACATATCGTAGTTTTCATATCGCTTTATGCCAAAATCTTCAGGCGAGACATTGTAAATTGTGATTGCTCCGTCTTTCAATTCACCTACCGCACTGCTTGAGGCAATACTTATTTCATCAAGGCCATCATCCGCGGAAACGATTAACACATGATTGCTTCCCAATTCCTTTAATACTTCTAACAAGGCAGGGATCCATTCCGCGTCGAACACACCAATAATCTGGTTCGGCGCAGATGCAGGGTTAGTCAATGGGCCTAACAGATTAAATACGGTGCGCACACCTATTTCCTTCCGCGCCGTAATAACGTGTTTCATGGCGCCGTGATGTGCTGGTGCAAACATGAATCCAACACCCACTTGCTCGATGGCGCTAGCGACTTGAATCGGGTCCAGCATAAGATTCACATCAGCAGCCTCCAACACGTCTGCGCTTCCACTCTTGCTGGTGGCACCTCTGTTGCCATGCTTCGCGACTTTAGCGCCAGCGCAGGCCGCCACAATTGCTGAAGCGGTTGATACATTGAACTTATTCGAACCGCTGCCACCGGTACCGCAGGTGTCAACCAGATGGGGACTCTGGGGTACTTCAACAACGGTAGCCAGCTCGCGCATCACAGTGGCACCCCCGAGTATCTCGGCTGCTTTCACTCCTTTCATTTGCAAACCAACGAGAAAACCCGCATTTTGTGCATCCGTTGAATTGCCTGACATGATCTCTCGCATAACAGCGACCATTTCACCTTTACTGAGATCGCCGCCTGAAGTTACCTGTTTGATTGCTGCGCGAATGTCCATGGCTTACTCCACTTTTCAATATCCTAGCTAGACTGTAAAAAATTCCGTAGTAGATCGTGCCCCATTTCACTCAGAATAGATTCGGGATGAAATTGCACGCCTTCAATTGCAAACTCTTTATGGCGCACACCCATGATTTCCTCCCGCTCACCATTCTCATCTTCAGTCCAGGCTGTTAGTTCCAGGCACCCTGGCAGAGAACTCGCTTCGATTGCCAACGAATGATAACGGGTTGCAGTAAACGGATTGCTCAGATCTTTAAATACACCTTCGCCAGTGTGATGAATTTCCGACAGTTTTCCGTGCATGACTTTGCCCGCCCGCACAATCTTACCACCAAAAACCTGCCCAATACTCTGGTGTCCAAGGCAAATACCCAGGAGAGGAAGTTTACCTGAGAAATGGCTAATCACCTGCGTAGAAATCCCAGCTTCATTCGGTGTGCAGGGTCCGGGGGAAATAACGATTTTTTCTGGTTCTAGTTTCTCAATGTCCTCGATGGTGATTGCATCGTTACGGTACACCTGCACATCTGCCCCCAACTCGCCCAGGTATTGCACCACGTTGTAGGTAAAAGAATCGTAATTGTCGATCATCAGTAACATGGATGCTGACCTGTAATAGAGCAACTCAGAATAGTGAGTCAGAGCTGCTTCAATCTACTTTAAGTGTGTTGTCTGCCATTTGTACGGCCCGTACTATTGCCCGGGCCTTGTTAATTGTTTCTTCCCATTCTAATTCCGGCACTGAATCGGCCACAATACCTGCCCCGGCCTGTACATAAAGTTTGCCATTTTTGATAACAGACGTGCGAATGGCAATTGCCATATCCATGTTTCCATTCCAGGCCAGGTAACCCATTGCACCACCATAAATACCGCGTTTTTCTGACTCTAGCTCGTCAATTATTTCCATTGCTCGAACCTTGGGCGCGCCACTCAGCGTTCCAACTGGCAAGGTAGCCTGCAATACATCGAGTGCAGTTTTGTCACCAAGCATCTCACTCTCTACTATGGACGCGATATGCATGACATGGGAATAACGCTCTACAAACATTTTCTTTGGCACTGTGACTGATCCGGTTTTGGAAACCCTTCCTGAATCGTTGCGACTTAAATCGATAAGCATCAGATGCTCGGCTCTTTCTTTGGCATCAGCCAGCAACTCTGCTTCCAGCGCCAGGTCCTCTTCCTCTGTGCTACCTCGCTTGCGGGTTCCTGCCAAGGGCCTGACTGTGATCTTTCCGTCTTCTACTCGTGCCAGAATCTCGGGTGACGCACTAACCACATAGTGATCACCCAAATCGAAATATACCATATAGGGCGAAGGATTCAGAAAACGCAGAGCGCGATAAACATTTAACGGCTCACCACTAAAATCAATAGACATGCGCTGCGCAAGCACTACCTGCATAACATCCCCAGCAACGATATAGTCTTTTATGGTGTTAACTGCCTGCTCATATTCCTGCTGGCTAAAATGAAAGGAGAAGTCGGCTTCCGTAATCGAATTGCTTGATTGCTGGCTAGGTAATGGCGCCGGTTTTTTCAACTGTGACTCAAGATAGTCTAGCCGTTTTTGCGCATTAGTGAGCGCGTTGGATGACGATGGATCAACATTGATAACGAAGGAGATAGTGCCCCGAAGATTATCAAATACTACCACTTCTTCTGACAGCATCAATAAAATATCGGGCGTGTCAATCTTGTCTATACCCTTTGATGGCCCCACGCTCTTTTCCACATAGCGCACGGTATCATAGGAGAAGTAACCAACCAGACCACCAGTGAACCGTTTTCCGGCAGCGACATCAGCAACCCGGAATCGGGCTTTGAATTCTGTGATAAAAGCAAACGGGCTTTCTGCGTGCAGCTCTTCAACTACTTCACCGTTAGTCTCCACTCTGATTTTATTGCCGACAACCTTGAGGACCGTCTGGCAGGGTAAGCCAATAATGGAGTAGCGTCCCCATTTCTCACCACCTTGAACAGATTCAAAGAAATAACTGTGGGGACCCTTGCCGAGTTTTAAATAGATACTAAGTGGTGTCTCGGTATCTGCAAGCACCTCACGCACAACCGGAATGCGATTATATCCTGACTGTGCCAATTCAAGGAACTGATCTTGATTCATAAGGAAGTTCGTAAAATAAAGTGTCTGAGTTAGTGGCTCTTTCCCGGGCTCTGGCCCAGCTCCGCGCGCATACTGGCAATGACATTAGCATAATCACCACTGCCAAATATTGCGGACCCAGCGACAAACATATCAGCGCCTGCATCAGCAATTTTCCGAATATTACCTATACCAACGCCACCATCGACTTCCAGTTGAATGGGGTAGCCGCTGTGATCAATGAGCTTTCGCACCTGTTCGAGTTTTTTCAATGTGGCGGGTATAAATTTCTGCCCGCCAAATCCCGGATTAACAGACATCAGCAGGATTACATCAACCTTGTCCATTAAATACTGCAAACAGTCTATTGAGCTTCCTGGGTTAAACACCAAGCCTGATTTACAACCTCGATCACGCACCAGTTGCAGGGATCGATCTACGTGCCCGGTAGCCTCGGGGTGAAAGCTGATGTAACTGGCACCGGCGTTAGCAAAATCCAGTATTAACTGATCCACTGGGGAAACCATAAGATGAACATCAATCGGTGCAGTTACTTTGTGCTTACGCAGCGCCTCACACACCAACGGCCCTATGGTCAGATTCGGGACATAGTGGTTATCCATCACGTCGAAGTGAATTACATCCGCACCTGCATCGAGAACAGCGTCAACCTCCTCTCCCAATCGAGCAAAGTCCGCTGAGAGAATAGAAGGTGCAATAAGGTAGTCTTTCATGTGGTGTCCAATCCTTAAACTAACGATCACATTAAGTTCGGACTGCTATTCTACAGAATTATGGGAGCGGTTACCTCAATTATGAAATTCCTTAACTACCCTCAGAATTCTCAGCCACCATGTCGTTAATTTCTTGCAATCTCTCCGGTGTTCCTATATCCATCCACATTCCGCCATGAATTTCACCACTCACTTTGTTTTGCTCCATTGCATCACATAACAGCGGCACCAATGATCTTGGTTGGATTGGATAGTCGGCAAACAAATTACGGTGCAGCACGCTTATACCGCTGAATGTTAGGCGCACACCTTCTGCATTCGGATCCTCATGCACACGACCTTGCTCGTCAATATAAAAATCTCCGAAGGGGTTGTGTTCGGCATTTTCCACAAAAATCAGGTGAGCCAGTCGTTCGATACCATCGATGGGGGACAGCGTGTCGAACGGAAAGTCTGTCCAGATATCTGCATTAACTACAATAAAGCTGTCATCCTTGAGCTGTGGCAAAGATTTTATGATACCTCCAGCTGTCTCTAAACGAATCGGCTCTTTTGAGTAATAAATTCGAATCCCAAATTGGGATCCGTTTCCCAACGCCTCTTCTATCATAGACCCAAGGTAGAAATGATTGATAACCACCTCGGTAACACCGGCTTCTGCCAGACGCTCTATTTGGTATTCAATAAGTGCTTTCCCCGCTACTTGAAGTAGGGGCTTGGGAGAAGTTTCGGTCAGTGGCTGCATGCGTTTACCCAAACCCGCCGCCAATATCATTGCTCGCATAGTGAATCCAAACCCAGCTGTTTGCCCGCTACCGGTAACAAGTCCTGCCTGAACCAATCTATAAATTCAGCCAACTCGCCGTACTTGCTGCCCACTTCAAGGAAATACGCTATAACCAGTGGGATATCGGCCAGATAACGCGGTTTCTTATCTCTAATGTAAAGTCGGCTAAAAATACCAATGACCTTGAGGTGTCGCTGTAGCCCCATCATGTCAAAGTGTCGAATGAATATTGCTTTATCGATGTCGGCGATGATGCCATTTTGCTTTGCCATCGATAAATATTGCAGTGCCCAGGTCGTTACTTGCGCTGGACTCCATTGGATATAACAGTCCCGCAACAAAGAGACTAGATCGTAAGTATAGGGGCCTGCTACTGCATCCTGAAAATCGATAATCCCAGGAGAAGATCCCTCACCAAATTTTTCCGGATCGAGAATCATTAGATTTCTAGAATGGTAATCTCTATGCACAGCCACGATGGGTTGGGCTAGGGCTTCGCCTTCTAAAAACCTGAGTGTGGCCGCAATTAATTCACGCTCTCTAACTGACAGTGGCATTGAAAGAAAGGCACCACAGAACCATTCTTCAAATAATACCATTTCTTTATACAGATTTTCTTGACTATAAGGGTCAAGTATCTTTGTTTTTACATTGCTCTGTAATTTTATGAGTGCTTTTATCGCACTGAGGTAAAGGGAGTCAACTTGATCATTGCTATGACTGCCAGGACTCTGCTGGCAACGCAATAGCTCGCCCAGATATAACTCATCACCAAAATCATCCAGCAACATAAACCCGTTCTCATAATCTACGCTGATTACTTGCGGTACAGTTACGCCTGCGGCTCTAAATAATTGTGCAACTTCTACGAAGGCGTGACTGTTTTCATTTTCAGGCGGTGCGTCGACTACGATATAACTTTCCCCATTCACTGTAGCTCTGAAATAGCGTCGAAAACTGGCATCACCGCTCACAATATTTAAGTCAAGCACCAGACTAGGTGAAGATAAGTAAGATGCCAAAGTGGTCGCGGCCCAGTTCGCAATTTCGGTTTTGCGTCGATTTGTCATAATCGGTCGGTTCACTGTTAAGGTCAGGGCTGAATTAAGAATGTGGCCGAACAAGTCTACTAAGTGCAGACGCGCGCGATAGTACCATGCCACTACGCTATCATCTGGCGATCGATCTGCTATGCAATAGAGGACCAATGAATTATTATGCTCGTATTATATTAGTCGGTTTGGGCAGCGATTTATTTAAATGTCCTTGCTTGGACCCGCGTAGGCTGTTTTTCGGATTTTCTTCTGTATGCTGTTTAAAAGGCACCTGTTCTGCTTCCAAATATCCCTGGCGATATCCGCCGGTCTGTTGCTAACCCCTTCGCTGACGCCGGCCTATGCCCAGCTACCCCAATACAGTTGCCAGGTTGACACTGCCGGAGATGGATGGATATGTGCGAGTACTGATCTAACAAACACTGGAAGCACCGCCCAAGCTCCAAACCGGTATAACAGCCAGGATGCACAACCTACGCCCAGCGCACCAAATAATCGCCAGCACCTCCCCCCAGTACAATCAACTGCCTCATCAACCCTGCCATCAACTCCCCTTTCGGTGAATCGCTCCGAGCTGGATTGGGTTTCGATTGAACAGTTGACAGAGGAACAGCAGGCAAACCTTATAAATAATTGCTGCGGCACCTTTATCGAGCCTGACAGACCAGGCGTTGATCTGGATGAGGATCCCTCTCAGTCCACCACCTCCTTCGACACCGTTGGGGGATTCTCTCAGCCTAATTCGGACCTGATCACCATCGATGGCGAGGTGATTGTACGACAAGGTAATCGCACTATAGAAAACAACAATACCACCAGTATTAATCAGACCGCTGATACCGTGCTACTGGACGGTAATGTTCAATTTCGCGAACCAGGCATTTTGCTGCGAGGTAGTTCGGCTTTTATAGACAGCACCAATAATCAGAGCCGGGTTGAAAATGCGCAATATGTGTTACATAACTATGGCGCCCACGGACAAGCTAGCAGCGTCGTCTATAGTAGCACCACAGGTCTGGTTACTATCGAAAATGGTGAATTCAGTCGCTGCGAACCAGACAGCAACTTTTGGTCCCTGGAAGCGGACAGTATTGTATTAAATCAGGAAGAGGGTCGGGGTTACGCACAGGCAGCAAGTCTAAAACTTAAAGGGGTCCCTATATTTTATTACCCGTTCACCCTGCCCTTTCCGTTGGGTGAGGAACGCATGTCAGGGTTGCTTGCGCCGAGCACCGGCTCAACCCGCAGTGGTGGTTTTGATTTTGCACTGCCTTATTATCTCAACCTTGCGCCAAACTATGATGCAACTCTTACACCTCGGTTAATTTCTGATCGCGGCGTTATGACAAGTGCTGAAATCCGTTATCTGGCGGGTGGGTCGACGAATAGCCTGAACATGTCCCATTTGGGTAATGATAAATTATTTGATGCATCTACCGCAAATTTGCCCGGATCTGATTCCCCTCCGGTGGAAAATCGCTGGTTTATAGGCTACGAACATTTTGGCAATTTGGGACGTAATTGGACAACTTTTGTTGATTACAATGCAGTGAGCGATGAAGATTACTTCTATGACCTTGGCAGCACCGGGCTTAATGTTGCTAGCCGCACGAACCTAAACCGGCAAGCCAGGCTGAACTACCAAAGCAGCAATCTTCGCGCAGGGTTGAACGTACAGCGAACTCAAATTATCGACCCTTTCATATCCACCGCCAGCCTAAGCAAACCGTTTGACAGATTGCCGCAGTTTTATTTTGATACGGGAGCAGATCTTTTTGGTGGTTTTCGTCTAAGCCTGACCGGAGAAATCGGCGCGTTTGACCGGGATTTAGATGAATCGCTGCTGTCAACCACCGAGATAAATAACGGAGCACTAGTTAACGGCGAGCGGGCCAATCTCGAACCTGCTATCGAATGGTCGCTGGAGGCACCAGGCTGGTTTGTAAAAACCCGTGCCAAATACAATTACATGAATTACAAACTACAAAACCAGGCTGCAGGCACAGTTGATGACCCAGATGTAGGTGTCGGTGTTTACAGTTTTGACGGCGGCCTGGTATTTGAGCGACAGATGGGTCTGGGCGGCGGGTCATTGACCCAAACTCTGGAGCCGAGGTTGTACTATCTATTCAGTGAATTCGAAGATCAAAGCCTGTTGCCAGTATTTGATTCCTCCGAAATGAGCTTTAGCTTCAATCAACTATTTCGTGATGATCGATTCAGCGGCGGCGACCGTATAGCTGATGCCAATCAGGCCACCTTCGCAATAACCAGTCGAATCCTGGATGACGTCGGCAAAGAAAGAGCTCGCTTTAGCCTAGGGCAGATCAACTATTTTGAAGACCGACTAGTGAGCCTCAGCAACCCATTGCAAACGTGGCTGACCCGCACCTCGCCAATCGCCACCACGTCGGCTCTCGCCAGCGAAATCGGCTATGCATTTGGCGAAAGCTGGCGAGTAAATGCGGAAATGCAGTGGAACCAAGACACGGAGGAAGTGGACGAAGGCAGCTTTCAGCTGCGCTACCAAGCCGATAGTAGCCATCTTTTCAATATTGGCTATCGATTTAGGTCAATCCTTTCCACCAACCCGGCATTTGTGATACCGGCGAACATTGACCCCCGCATCAAACAAACGGATGTTTCGGTTATCTGGCCTCTGGCAGGCAATTGGAAATTACTATCGCGCTGGAACTACGATCACAGCAATTCGAGGAACCTTGAGAGTTTTGTCGGTGTCGAATATAGTAACTGTTGCGCTACTATTCGGATAATTGGGCGCGAATGGGTTGACGAAGACGAATTGTTTCTTCCTAATATCGAACCTAACAGGGGGGTATTTGTCCAATTAACCCTAAATGGGCTGGGTAATATCACCGGTGGTGGTCTTAGTAGTCTGTTAAATGACGGCATTCCAGGAGCCTCGGAATATGATTAGTACAAGAATAGTTAAGCCTTCGATACGCAGCTTTGGGGCGCTGCCTATCGTATGCCTGTGTGCTCTCCTGATCAGCAGCCCGGTTGCAGGGCAGAAAGTGCTACTAGATAAAGTAATCGCTGTCGTCGATGAGGATGTTGTTTTACAGAGCGAACTGGTCTCCCGCAGCGAGTTAGTTCGAGAGCAGGCTCAGCAAACTGATCAGTTCCTCCCGGAGGGCGAGGAGTTCCGGGATGAGGTGATAGAATTGCTCGTAATGGAAAACTTGCAAATGCAACTTGCCAATCGCATGAGCATTCGCTTCGATGATGATGCTATTAATGGTGTCATCAGCAATATGGCTGCCCAGGCCAACATGAGCTTTGACGATTACGTCGCGCAGATAAGAGGAGCTGGTGACTATCTGCAAACCCGCAATGAAATCCGCAAGCAAGTTACAATGCAAGACTTACAAAGAGGTGTGGTTAATCGACGAATCACTATTACCGATCAGGAAATAGAGAATTTCTTGACTTCAGATGCGGGCAAAGAATTTACCGCCGCCAATTACTTCGTGGATGATATTCTCATCCCCACATCATCCAGTGACAGCACTGCGGCCAACAATGCCAAGTTGGAATATGCAGCAGACCTGACAGCCCGTTTACAAGAAGGTGAGGATTTTGCCACCATGCGGGTGACTGCCCAGCAAGAGGGAAAGTTTCAGGTTGGTGGTAGCCAGTTAGGCTGGAGAAAGGCAGACACGCTTCCCAGTATCTTTACCGATATCGTACTGGAAATGGAGGTCAATGACGTGAATGGTCCCATTCCCGCAGGTAATGGCTTTCATATCATCAAATTACTGAGTAAACGGGGTGGAACAGAGCAGATTATTCAACAGACGCGCATTCGACACATAATGCTTACTTCCAATGAAGTCCGCGATGAAGAACAAACATTTGCGGCACTGCAAGTAATTCGACAGCGTATTATTGATGGGGAAAGCTTTGCCACACTGGCCAGGCAAAATTCAAACGATGCGTCATCGGTGGTTGCTGGTGGCGATCTCGACTGGATCAATGAGGGGGGAATGCCAGCCCAGATGGCAGTCGTCGTCAATGAACTTGAAGAGGGCGTCATCAGTGATGTGTTTCAATCAGATGTAGGTTGGCACATTACCGAAGTAACGGGACGACGAGAAACCGACATGGGGCGCCAATTCAGTCGCAGCCAGGCAGAGCGTGCATTACGCGAGCGAAAATATGACCTCGAGCTGCAGAACTGGCTAATCGAGATTCGAGACGAAGCCTACGTCCAATTCATCGAATAACAAATTGCCAGGACCGGCAGCGTGAGCTATAGAATTGCTATTACCCCAGGGGAACCTGCCGGCATCGGACCTGATCTGTGCATAAAAGCAGCTCAGCGGCCTCCCCCGGATATCGAAATGGTGGTTATTGGCGACCCATCACTGTTAGAAGCGCGCGCAAAACTTCTCGACCTGCCACTAGTATTACGCAAATTTGTTGCCAGCAAACCCACCCAGTGCAGCACTGAATCTGAATTAAGCATTATCCCGGTACCACTAAAAGCCCATTGCACTCCCGGTCGCCTTGATGCGGCAAACTCCAGCTACGTACTTGATACACTGCGACTGGCAGTTCAACAGATTCAGATGAAAAACATGGATGCCCTAGTTACAGGTCCTGTGCATAAAGGCATTATTAATGATGCGGGAATCAATTTTTCAGGGCACACTGAATTTCTCGCTGATCTTTGCGCACAAGAATTGACGGTAATGATGTTGGCAACTGAAGGACTCCGGGTCGCTCTGGCAACAACACATCTGCCATTGGCAGAGGTCGCTGGCGCCATAACACAAGAGTTACTTGAAAAAATAATCACAATACTGAATTCAGACTTACAAGAAAAATTTGGCTTGCACAATCCGCGCATTCTGGTTTGTGGATTAAACCCCCATGCCGGCGAAGGCGGCCATCTGGGGACGGAAGAAATCACTGTCATCGAACCGGTTTTAAAAAAGAAAAGAGCCCAGGGTATAGATCTAATTGGCCCGCTCCCTGCCGATACTTTATTTACCGATAAATATTTAAATAATGCCGATGCAGTGCTTGCGATGTATCACGATCAGGGCTTGCCAGTGCTAAAATTCAAGGGTTTCGGCAACGCCAGTAATATTACATTGGGGCTTCCACTAATTCGCACTTCGGTCGATCATGGCACAGCAATGGATTTGGCAGGTTCAGGTGATGCCCAAACCGGCAGCCTATACAATGCAATAGCTACCGCAGTAGAGATGGCCGGTCACTGGAACCAACGTAACCCACCACCCCAACAACATGGCTAATGACTCCATCAACGACGATAAGTTCAAACATCGGCCTCGCAAACGATTCGGGCAAAACTTCCTGCACGACACCAATGTAATCGAGCGTGTTGTCGATTCAATCAACCCTTCCGAGAACGATCATATTCTTGAGATTGGACCAGGCCAGGGCGCGCTGACTAAGTATTTACTCCCCGCATGCAAAAAATTAGATGTCATCGAACTCGATCGGGACCTGGCCTCCTACCTCGCCAATGGATTGCAAAAGGAAAAGTATTTCGAGATTCACCAATTAGATGTACTGAAATTTGATTTTAACTCACTGGGCGCGGAAAAAAAATCATTGCGGATTGTGGGCAACCTGCCCTATAACATATCCACGCCAGTGATGTTTTACTTGTTAAGATATCACCATCTGATTAAAGACATGACTTTTATGTTGCAACTCGAAGTAGTTAATCGACTCGCTGCAAAAGCCGGTAACAAGAACTACGGCAGGCTGGGTTTGATGGTGCGGTACCACTGCCAGGTCGATCATTTATTCAACGTACCATCCGACGCGTTTACTCCCAAACCCAAAGTCAGCTCAGCAATCGTAAGATTAACACCTCACCAAACCTTGCCAACACCGGCCAGGGATATTGACTGTTTAAGTGTCGTTATAAGAACCGCCTTTAACCAACGCCGCAAAACTCTCAAAAACAGCCTTAAAACCCTTATCTCAGAGGATGTGCTTAACACGTTACCTCTGGATATTAGTCTTAGACCAGAAAACATTAGCCTGCAAGATTATGTACTGATCAGTGATGCTATCAGCGCTTTAGCTGGAAATGATTGATACATAACCCTAAGAAACCGAAAAAACGTTATAGACTTCAGGGGAAACAGACCTTATTCTCCATAGATGATCATTTAGTTCACAATACCACTTTTTCAGTGAAGCGGAGAAATCAAAATGAACAGCTATAAAAAAGTTATTTCTCGAAGTCTTGGACTCACAATTCTTATGCTATCAATGGGCGTATTCGCCCAGTCCGCAAATGACCAAAACCATGGAGCGGAAGTTACCTTCGCAGATGACATTGCGCCAATTCTCTATGAAAATTGCGTCAAATGTCATCGGCCTGGAGGTGTGGCACCCATGGCATTGATCAGCTATGAGCAAGTCAGACCTTGGGCTCCACTGATCCAATACAAAACCGAATTGCGTGACAAAATGGGTGCGATGCCGCCCTATTACCTGGAGCGGCACATCGGCATTCAACAGGTCAAAGACGATGAAAGATTGACTGAAGAACAAATTGGCTTGATTGCCGCCTGGGTGCAAAACGGTGCGCCGATGGGCTCACCAGAAAACATCCCCCAGGTGCCAACCTTCGATGATTCCGGAGCGTGGCGGCTGGGAGAGCCTGATTTAGTGGTAAAACTAGGCGATGTCACGGTGCTAGGCAATGACTCAGATTCTTGGGTGTCCGGCGATTTAGTCCCCACAGGCCTTGCCGAGGACCGGTATATTAGCGCAGTCGAGATGCGAGAGGTGAATGATGCAGGTTCGGACTCAATAGGCGGCACTAGTGTTGGCGGGCTGTACATATTTCATCACATGAGTTGGACCACAGGCATCCCTGGTGATGAAGAGACCGATGTGAATTGGCCGGTACACGAACTCGGCCGCAATCCAGACATATTCGACCCGCAAGCAGGCCGGCTCCTGCAGGCTGGGTCTAGTATCAGCCCGATAACCTACCACCTCCATTCCAACGGCCAAGACACAACAGGTCACATGGAATTCGGTTTTTATTTACACCCGAAAGGTTACGAGCCCAAACACAAAAGAGGCTTTATGTCGCTCGGTGACGGCTTGAACATCAGCATTCAGGGCAATATGAAAGACCAAGAGTTACACACCTACACGGTACTTCAACAGCACACCAAGATCAGTTCTTTCGAGCCCCATCTGCATGCACCCGGTGCAAGAATGTGTCTGGAAGCGATTTGGGGCAACCAGATTGAAACACTGGCTTGCAGTGGTTACGACCATAACTGGGTAAAACAATACACTTTCGAAGATGATTATGCTCCGCTACTCCCCAAGGGCACCATCGTGCACATGATAGGTTATATGGATAACGTCGCTGAAAACACTAACGTGGTCGATCCCAGGAACTGGTCAGGTTCCGGCAACGCGTCGATCAGCAATATGTTTTTACACTTGGGTCAATCCGTCGCTCTCACTGATGAACAATTTGTCGTGGAGATGGCCGAGCGCCGGAATAGATTGGGCCTCACCAAAAACGATCACTTGGTTGGCTGCCCACTGTGTATGGCGAATATTCCACCACTGGAACCGCTAGTAGCTGAGAAAGAAGGGGCTGGTGATGACTAAGCCACTGGCAGAAATTAAACCGGTAACTGGTACTGGCCGCGGGTTCAGTTTGGCACTCTCCTTACTGTTGCTAAGCCTAGTTAGTAGTAGTGCACTGGCCCAGACTAAAGCCTATTACGAAAATGGCAGAGGCGCCTCGCCGGTTTACGAAGGTTGGCTAAATAATAGCGATGGCTCATTCACCATGATGTTCGGGTATATGAATGATAATTGGGAGGAAGAACTGAACGTTCCTATTGGTCCCAATAATTCCATCTCACCGGGCGCGGCTGACCAGGGCCAACCAACACATTTTCTGCCACGTCGTAACCGCTATGTATTTAGAATCAGAGTACCTGCGGATTTTGGCAATCAGGAATTAGTCTGGACCTTGATAACAAAAGAAGGACTGACACACCAGGCATACGGCTCGCTGCGTAAAGACTATGGCGTGGAACCAATCACCATGATGTCCGAAGGAGGAACAGTTGGTGGTGGTGCAAACAATGCAGACGATGTGCAAACCAACACTCCTCCAGAAGTCACCCTGGAAGGTGCAGAAATGCGAACCGCGCGAGTTGGTGAACCACTACAGTTAGTAGCGATTGTGAATGATGATGATAAGCCAAACCCTCGCGGGTACAGAGAGAGCGTCGTTAGTAGTAGACAGGGTAGTGGTTTCACTGAAGATGAATCGCCACGGGAACGCTTTGACAAGGCCATGAGGCCACCCATAAGAGGCACGGTTAACAGAGTAGTAGGCATGTATTTCAGTTGGTTTGTTTATCGTGGTAAAGGAAATGTGACATTTGAGCCCCTCCAAGCTAAACCCTGGGAAGACACCCGTGCGTTTCAGAACTCAGCCTGGTCACCTTTCTGGGTGTCACCTGAAGTACCTGAAGACGGTCGCTGGGAAGCGACCGCCACCTTTAATCAACCCGGAACCTACATAATTCGAGGACGCGCGGACGATGGCGGTCTGATTGATGATGTGGAGGTGACCGTGCAGGTGAGTGAATAAAAGGCTGTCTAAAAAAACGCCTTTTAAATTAAAGTGGATAGAAAGCTGTATCGCAACAACTAAAAAATTTTGGGCGTTTCACTAAGCTTTGATCAAATCCATTCCCTGCAAGCAGGCATATAGAATTTGAGCAGGTATGTGCTAGACTCTCCCGTCAAATAACCAATAAAAAGCCGGAGGCATCTCGCCAAGATGGGCTGCCGGCACTGACTAGTTATTTTATCGAAACCCTGTCGTTGATCTTGTCGAAACCTACGCGGTAGTAATAGGAGAAGACAGCCAATTCAGTAAAGCGATTCCTGAACTGCTGCTCTCAAGTGAGCATTATCCGCTCATAGCGAATAGCTATATGGTAGCTGCCGACTCCGGCGGGAGCCATGATGGATACCAATCTAGTGCTGGTTGAGAACTTCACAGAGGAATTTCGGCGCCTGGCGAACTCCTCTTCGCCCACAAACGAATTCATATTAACTAGAGGAGGGGCAGGCAATGCAGGGTCCAAAATTCAGATTTAAATACATATTGTGCGCTCGGTCGCTGGGCGCGATTGCTTTGATTTTACTTTTACCATCAGCCTTTGCCCAACAGCCCCCTCCACCGCCTGGCGCTTATGATGCCACACCCTACCTTGGAGAAGTCCGCAATAACTATGTCTATGGTGATATATGGGAACGTCCCGGCCTGTCAGCCCGTGACCGCAGCATGATTACCGTCGCGGTAAATCAAGCGCTATATGCCACCTACGAGCTGCGCTTGCATATGGGCCGAGCACTGGATAATGGTGTCACTCAGACAGAAATTTCCGAGATCATTGCCCACGTTTTATGGTATGCCGGTTTTCCAACTGGCGTGAATGCGGCTCGGGTTGCGGCAGAGGTTTTCGAAGAACGCGGCCTGCCCGTCACTCCACCTGGCGCATCATCGCGACAACCACCAGTTGATCCCGAGGCGGAATTTCCGGGAGCATTCCCACAAACACCGTACCTACGCGATATGCTCAATCAGCTAGTCTATGCAGAAACCTGGAAGAGAGAGGAGTTATCGCCTCGTGACCGCAGTATGATTACGGTCGCAGTAGGTACTGCACTTTACGCCTCCAGCGAAGTACGCTATCACGTGGGCCGCGCACTGGATAATGGTGTCACCCAGGAAGAGATTTCCGAAGTAATCACCCACGTAACCTTTTACTCCGGTTTTCCCACTGCTGTGAATGCCGCCCGAATAGCGGCGGAGGTATTTGAGGGCAGAGGATTGCCACTTCCCGATGCGCGCTTTCCCGGCGCACCCTACCTCGATGAGTTAATCGAAGGTTTGGTTTATGGTGAAACTTGGACTCGTACGCAACTGTCGGAGCGTGACCGTAGCCTGGTAACTATCGCCGTGACCCAAGCCGCCTATCAGTCCGATCAACTGCGAGTACATCTGGGCCGTGGGCTGGACAATGGCCTAACCGCGGAAGAACTCGCGGAGTCAATGGCGCAGGTGACGCTCTATGCCGGTTTCCCTTCTGGCGTCAATGGCGCCCGGATTCTCGCAGAGGTATTGCGGGAACGAGATATACCACTTCCTGATTAAGAAAACTCCTGGAGCTAACTCTATGTTACGGACTGTTTTTCCCTTTGCGCTCGTCCTATTTCTTTTCCTGGGTCTGTTCAGCGCCAGTGCATTCGCAGCCGAGGCCTGTGGCCCTGACGGTGAGATTCAATTTTTATGTGGTATGACAAACCCTGAAGATTTATACCCGGTTCCCAATACCCCCTGGGTTATTGCTTCTGGCCGGGTGTCCGATGTGGAGGGGCCAATCTACGCAGTGAACACCTGGGACTACAGTATCCAGGAAATATTTCCGCAAGGCGCCGCTGCGGCTGAGCATGACACCAATACCTATCGAGATTGCCCCGGTCCAAACTCCAGCAGCTTTCAGCCCCATGGGCTTACACTGCGGGAAGGCGCTGCTGGCGTGCATACTTTATACGTTGTAGGTCATGGCGAACGAGAAGCGATTGAAGTCTTTAATTTGAATTCGCGTTCCAGTATTCCCTCTCTAAAATGGATCGGTTGTATCGTCGCCCCGCAAGGCACAGCCCGAATCAACTCGATTACCGCCTTACCAGGTGGCAGTATCGCCGCAACAAATTTCGATACATCGGGTGGTGAATTATGGGAATGGCACCCTGCTAGTGGTTGGGTCGAAGTACCAGGCAGTCAGATGCCGGGTCCCAATGGCCTGATTTCTTCTGCAGATGGTCAATGGTTGTATGTCGGCGGTTGGAGCGATCAGGCTCTGGTTCGTCTTTCACGGGGGCAAGACTCACTGCAAATTGCCTCCGCCGATGTCGGATTTAACGTTGATAATGTGCGCTGGGGAAGTAATGGGAATATCGTGGTTGCCGGTCATGTCACCCGATGCGCTGATTCCAGCCCCTGTGAGCTTGCAGTTGCTCGCGTTGCGAAAGTAAACCCGACTACCCTTCATGTGCAACAACTGGTGAACTTTAAGGGCAACGATTATTTCAAGCTGGGCACTGTCGCTATCGAAGTAGGCGATGAAATCTGGGTTGGCGGCATCCGTGGAAGCTTGGGTATCGCTCGGTTTCAGCAATAGCTAATCGCTGCCAGAACCAACCCAAATACGCAGGTAAGAGTAATTACGCAGGAATTCTGCTTTTTCTGCATCAAGTCAGCCTACACATCAATAAATTGGGCGGATACGCAACATCCAGCCATTAGAAAGTGCGTAGAATTGCCGAACTATTAACAGCACATGGAAAAACTCGCGGCAAATAGTTTTTACTCTGGCCCCGATTGTTTCTATACTCCCAATGCTTTGAATATACGGCATGAACTAACCTTGAGTAACCCAATGAAGTTAAAGTATCGAATATTAAAACTCGCAACGCCTCTGCTGTTAGTGGCAACCTCCCAGCTTGCTTCCGGTCAGGAAAGCACCGGGGGTGACTCCACTATCATCTACCCTGCCTCTTACTTTACAGAATATAGCCCGGTTAGTGCTCAGGACATGCTAAATCGTATTCCGGGAGCAAGTTCTAGCAACGGCGGCGGCAGTAGCCGCGGATTCAGCCATGGGGGGTCTGGGGGTTTTAGCGGTGGCAGTCGTGGTGGTGGTGGCCGGGGTGGACGTGGATTTGGCGGAGGCAGCGGCGGAAATGAAATATTGATCAATAGTAAACGCACTGCAGGTAAGAACAATCAGACCAGCGGGCAATTAAGCCGGATCACCGCTGATCAAGTAGACTACATTGAAATCATCCGAGGCACATCAGGCGAATTAGACGTCAGGGGCAGTGGTCAGGTTATAAACGTAGTGCTGTTCGAAGAATTGAGTAGCACTAGCACGTCCTACGAGGCCAATATGTTTCGCGCTAGCGATCATACTCTGACACCCAGCGGAACATTCTCATATAGCGGTCTAACTGGAGGGCTATCATTTTTGTTCAGCGCCGAAGCACGAGAGTTTTATACCAACAGCATAAGCAAAGAAAACAGTGTGCTGGGGGATTTCTCACCGAATGACTTAGTACGTGAAGATCGTACCACAAAAGGCAGCAGGAATACCTTTAGCACAAATCTAGGTTACGAGATTAGCCCTAACGCCAGTGCCCGATTTAATGGGCTAATTGCCGGTGGCGAGGGCCCAACAGAACTCTTTCGACGAACCACTGACCTTACAGCACAGCCCAATGCGGTGGAGCTTGAGCGTGAAGATAGCCCAAACGAATATGATAACTGGGAAATTGGCGGCGACTTCGAGTACAAAACTGCTCGAGATCACCGTTTAAAGGCGCTGTTTATCAGCAATGCCAACACCCGTTCCGGTGTGCGTGAGCGCTTCGGAATAGAAGGCGATGACTCTGAAACCAAGAATTTATTTTTAGCCAATGGCAGCACTACTAAAGAGCGGATCGTACGCGGGTCCTATACCTTTGATATTTTTAATGGGCAGGACATTGAATTCGGTGCCGAGCGGGCACAGACAATTCTAGATTCAAACCTAGCTTTAGGCATTGTTAATAGTAGCGGAATGCCCTCAGCGGCAGTGGGTGGTTTGGTGCCGGTTAGTGTAGCCAATGCCAATTCAAGCGTTGAAGAAATTCGCTATGAGCCTTTTGTAATTCATAACTGGGTGTTAAGCCCAAACATGTCGCTGGAAAGTACCTTGCTGTATGAATCCTCTGAGATCAGCCAGAGTGGCGATGTGTCCAACAAACGAAATTTCAATTTTGCAAAACCCAAGGTAGATTTTCGTTATGACCTAACATCAACATTGCAACTGAGAGGGTCTATAGAAAAAGTCGTAGAGCAATTGAGTTTCAATGATTTTGTAGCCGCCACCGACTATCAGGACGAGGACTCCAATGTTCAAGCCGGAAACGAAAACCTGAAGCAGGAGTGGTATTGGAAATACGAATTTAATGCAGAGTACCGCCTGCCCAATGACATCGGTGTTGTCGATGGTAATATTTTTTATCACGACTACACCGACCGTATTGAGCGCATCGATGTATCCCCTTCGGAAGATGACCTGCAGTCGGCTAACGGCAACATAGGCGATGGTAAAACCTATGGACTAAACCTCAATGCCAGTATCAGAATGCGCATGATCGACATGCCCAACTTGCTGGTTACCTCCAGATTAAATGTTGAAGATTCTAAGGTTACTGATCCTTTTCTCGGCATAGAACGGCGCTTTACATTTCGTAACCGGGGCCGCTTTTCATTCGGTTTTCGGCATGATATAACGCCATGGAATATGAATTATGGTCTGCAATGGAACAACAGCTTCGACGGTAATCGAAAACGCTATGATATCGATGACCTTGAACTCTCAGCAGGCGACCCCTTTGCTGCAGTATTTGTGGAAGTTATTGCTCTTGGAGAGACAACTTTTCGTCTCGACGCATCAGGCATTAATAATAACTCGTTCTGTCGCGAGCGTCAGCGTTTCGTAGGGCACATCGCCAGCGGAATCCTTGAAGAAATTGAGGATCAATGCAGTAGCTCTGGCAGAGTAATTTCTTTAAAGGTTAGTGGGACCTTCTAATATCGAAACTTAGTGGAATATTTGTTCAATTACTCTCTCTTTTTAGACTAGGGCAGAGCAAAAACCCAAAGCGTTGCACCTGTCGGTGAATTGCTTATCCCGGCAGTATTTTCCATGGTATTCGCATGAAAGCTCCCCGAGTTCGTAGCAACCGCGACGTATTGCTTCCCATCTACCCGATAGGTAATCGGGTAAGAGCTTGGCGCATTATCCAGTCGTTGCTGCCACAACACCTCACCATCAGTCTGATCGACTGCTTTGAACCAGCGATCGACCGTACCTGCGAACAATAAACCACTGTCGGTAGTAAGGTTGCCGCTTGCTGGAGGCGCAAACTCCCGTTTAGTCCACACCACCTCGCGGGTTTCAAGATTAACCGCTTTCACCATACCCCAAAGACCATCATCGGCCGGGTCAGGGTATTTCTGCCAGCGCCCACCAGTGAGGATGTTGGTACAGGTGTCCTGCATTGGAATATATAGGATTCCGGTAGCCGGATTATAGGACGTTGATGGCATGTTACGAGCGCCCAATGCATTCGGACAGATGCCGTCCAGCGATAGCCCGCCCAGCACCTGACCCGGTTCCGGAACGGCTTCCGAACTCAAGGTCTTCTCCCCTGTGCGCGGATCAATTTCTGCGATAACGTTTTGCATGTCCAGGTCAATAGAAAACAGATAATCGCCTGTAGCCGCATCCAGTGCTTCGAAAATAGCTTGCTTACCCCCGGTGACAATTACTTTCTGCATCACACCATTAACCGGCAGATTAATGATCTGTCGCTCAAAAGCCCAATCGTGGTCAAGCTGGTCATTTCGCATATGTTGGTAATGCCAAACCAGCTCACCCGTATCGGCGTTCAAGGCGATTGTCGAATTGGTGTACAGTGCATCATTTGTGACATTGGGCGCACTGCTAAGCACTCTAAGGGAATTAGTATCATAAGTGGGAGCAGGGCCAAAATAGAGCAAATTAAGCTCCGCGTCATAACTGCCAGGGCTCCACACAGAACCACCGGTCCGTTCTTCAAGCGACAGATTGTTCCAGGTATTGCCGCCCGGCTCGTCTGGCCTTGCTATGGTGTAAAAGCGCCAGGTCTCTTCACCGGAATGCAGATCAATCGCGATGATAAAATTGCCACCGGCCACTGCTGTTTGCCCTGTCATGCCGATGATTGCCATACCATTTACTACCATCGGTGCTGCCTTGATTATAAAATCGGTTTCATCTCCCGTATCAATCTCATGGTCCCAGATTAGTTTGCCGGTTTTACTATTTACTGCCAGTAGGTGCACATCTGAGGTAGGTACAATAATTTTATCCTCGTAAATTGCGACCCCTTTCTTTGAACTCGACCGAGTATCTGCATCAAGCTCTCTTTGGTAGCTCCATAGTAAATCACCGCTTGCCGCATCAAACGCCTGCACCACATCACCGTTACTGTAGGCAAAAAGAACACCATCGTGCACCAGCGGAGTCATCATATTAGCTCCGGAGGGCAGTGACCAAGTCCAGCTGATTTGCAAATCCGCGACATTGTCTTTATTGATTTGAGCGAGTGGGCTATGGCCCAGATTTTCATGGGTGCGTCGCCAAATCAGCCAATCATCTTCCGGAGGATTCAAGAGCATGGCGTCGGTAACAGATGTCATGCCATTGAGCCGACTCACGGCTACCAAAGGGCCATTAGTGTCATAGCTAGGGTCACGTGGGTTCAATGGCCTGGAAACCAATGGCTGCGCCGGTATAATGAGTCCATCCAGCTCCGCTAGCGCTGCTGGCAAGGGAGTAGCACCCGCCTCTACTCCATTATTCTGAAGCAGGTAGGCAAGAATCCGGTTATAAACCTGTTGGTCTAACCTGCCAGGTTGGCTTGGTGGCATACGTCGCATGCTTGTAGCAAGGTCGACTAGCGGCCCATCACCCCAGCGGCGACTGAAGAAGTTGCCAGCGAGGGCAGGTATCAGGTCAAAACCCTGCAGATCATAACCGTGGCAGGATGCACATTGATCCACGTAGTCCTGCTCTCCCTGCACCGCCTGCTCGGCGGTGAAACCAGGGGAAGATTGGGCCAAGACTGGCACATTGAAAGCCGCCAGCCAGCAGCTAGCTGCCAGGCAAATAATCAATCGATTTGATCTGGTTTTTGTAAATCTGTAATCAGTCATTATCAACACCAATGTGATACTCCAATCACAGCTATCTCTAAATATCTGCGAGTGCAGTTCGCACTGCTTGCTCCAGCCTTGTCAGGCCCCAACGTTGCCCTTCGACTATGGCGCTTTCTAATTCAAGGCCGCTTGATTCAACGGCAGAAATTGCAACAAGTGCACCGACCCGGTTACCACTTGCGCAATGCACTATAACCGGCTCTCCTTCCAGAGTAGCCAATAGGTCATACAGGCTCTGTGCGTTCTCGCGGGTTACACCGGTCGAGCCAGCTACAGGAATTGAGTGATACTCCATATCTAGTGAAGCCACAAATGTCCCTTCATCCCATTCCTGCTCTGCCATCGGGCGCAGATTAATGACATGCCTGACACCTGCGTCTGCCAATAACTGAAATTGCTCCTCGGTTGGCTGTCCGCTAGCCAGTATTTGCTGCTCCGGGACTTTGAGGTTTAAGACTTGCGCTTCTTCAACTATACTCTGATCTATCTCGTAACTTTGTTCACACGCCGCGACAACGAGCATCATCAGGGCAATTAGTAGTTTGGTAGATATTTTTAATACTGACATTGCGACTTCCTCTTGTTCTGATCTAATTTGGAGTATCGATTAAAAGTGGTATGAGAATGCCACACTAAGCGATAGTTGTCTCTTTATCTTTGGCCCGGGTAGTGTCCAGGACAACTTTAAAATCATAGCTACACACGTCTAAGCCTGAGTGAGTTAGTAATCACCGACACTGAACTAAAACTCATTGCCGCTACCGCTATCATCCGCGATAACAGTATGCCAAAGAATGGATAACTGATTGATCGGCTTCCGAAGCAGGGGGAGGATCTGACTTATTAAGGTATTTTTCTGGCTCCTGCTTGAATTTATTCAAGCAGCCGGCGCAACAAAATAGTGGGATTGACCTGAATAGCTATACGCATGTCCAGAGTCTCTTGAGACCACCATGGAACAAACAGGGTTAATCAACTGCGTCTATAGTGCAACTGTCATGTCACTTTCCATCCGGTTAAGCTTATGGGAAAACTGGCTAGCCTGATTTTTCGCGCAGGCTATTGAGATAGGTAATCAGACTCAATGTCTCGCCCGGCTCCATGCGTCCCACAGGCGAATTGCTGTAAGTGGACATCAATACCTTACCACTGCCAGAAAGTACGAATTCACTGGGTTGAATATGGTCGCGGCGCTCGTCCCACCAGGCCCCAATTGCATCACCCTGTTCATGAGTTACACCAAAGGCTACGGGAAAATCCAGATCAGCGGCCACTTCGGCAGTTTTCTCTTCTGAATCAACCGTGCCAGCAATAATTGTTACACCCTGCTCCAGGAACGCATCACGGCGCTCGCTATAACCGGTTAGTAGCCGGCGACAGAAAGGTCACCAATGCCCGCGATAGAATAAAACCACTGCAAGAGGTGTATCGATATCATCTGGCGGGCTAAATGATTCTCCACCTGCAATGTTCAAAGAGAGCCTCGGAAAGAGATCCCCTGGATTTAATTTATCAGCCATACTTTTTCCTGAATAGTTAACTTAAGCTTATTCCGTTTTTTAAGTTGGGGTGTCTGCGCTACTTGATAGCATCCTGCTCCAACCGGCGTATGCCCGCCATTACCCCATGCAATCCATGATTACCTTCATGACAGGCATATTCATAGATTGGCAAATCAATTCGCTTCATGGGCACCAGCGCCGTCCACGACTGCGTCCACGTAGTTGGGTCCTCCACAGTAAACTGGTAAGCGAGTGTATCGTCCCCCAAACGTGTGAAACGTTCGATCAAATGCATATTGGGCGTTGAATCAGCAAAGGCAGTACCCCGCATAAAATTGATCGTGTCGACAACCAATGTCTCACCCTCAAAGTGACCCACTGAATCGCCCTCCCATTTCAACGCAGGCCCATCTCGATGCTCAGCATTCATACGCACAACACGCACGTTATGAATCATTTCGTTCATGATCATGAAATGGTCGGCGGTCTGAACAAATTGTACATTGAGATTGTAAGAGCCGGGTTGCATTGGTGGCCCCGAGGTGCGGGTTACTATGCAGCGTTCAGCATAGGGTCTTGCCTCTGGCCCAAGACTGAGCCTTCGTATTTCAGTGACATCGCGTCTGCGTTGCTGCGCCGCTTCCGTCAGTGGTGGGATTCGTCCGTTGGGTGGGTCGATAATCAGCGAAGTGCGCCGGTCCTCAACCATTACATCGCCGCGCTCGTACCAGAATTCATTGTAGGAAATCACACCAGGGGCATAGCCGGCTCCGCCGACGCTGTCATCGATTAGGTCACGGTTCTGGCGCAAATTTTCATTCACTGTCCACACCTCGGCTTGATCTGCATTTAGTACACCTTGATCAGCGAAGTCTGCTGGGCGCTGCATCGGTGTTAATGTACGGAAGGTAAAAGTACCCTGTAAATCAGGCTGTCCATAAGCTGTGCGGGGAGCAATATAAGCCCCAGACTGAGCAGTTAATGGCTGTGGCATTATTATGACTGCAGCCAACATGCAAAAAAAACTTAAACTTGAGTTTCGAAGTTTCAATTAAATCTCCTGTGTATTTCTATAGGGCTTAAAAAATATAAAAATCAATTCTTTTAATTCACCATTTTTAGATTCAGTTAGCTAATCTGTATGCGATGATGTAACCCCCATCTGGATCTTCCTCAGCAGCAGATAAAGTACGAGGACCAACTGCGGTGGTCGAATTAAATACTGGCACTGTAACTACCAGCGTTTGCTTACCACTTTTTGGGGTCTGGTAGGTCATCGGTGTTGCCTGGGCTGAAAACGGTAAAGAATTTTGCCATAACTCTTCACCGTTCATCAAATTCATAGCGCGCACTGTATTGTCAAAAGTACCTGCTATGAATATCAAACCACCGGCTGTTGTCACCGTACCACCTGTCTGTGGCGTACCCACCGTTAATGGTAACAGGGTTGGTATGCCTAACGGGCCACTGTGTTTGGATGATCCGATAGGTCGCTCCCAAAGCAAAGTTCGGGTTTCCAGGTCTATTGCAGCTAACACGCCGTAAGGCGGTTGCTGACAGGGGATTTCTAGAGGTGAGATAAATCGAAACGTAGTGTGTGAATAGGGTGTCCCTAATTGAGTACCTGCCACACCTTCAGGCAAGTCTTCACGAGGAATCAGAGAAAGCCGATTCGCTATGATCAATGGATTCACTACCATGATGTTATTGGCTTGATCTACGCTGACGCTGCCCCAGTTGTGGCCACCATAGTTGCCTGGAAAGTGCAAAATAGTGCCCACCCCCGGCACCGTAAAATGCCCGTCGTAACGCATTTTCCTGTATTCGATGCGACACCAAAGTTGATCCAGCGGTGTAATTCCCCACATTTTTTCTTCACTAAGATCAGGTCGGAAATTTGGCAAGTCTGTAGCAAAGGGCTGCGTAGGGGCGACGTAATCTTCTGGCACTCCGCCTTCCTGGGGTACCGGCAACTCGGCTATTTCAAAAATTGGTTCTCCGGTAACGCGGTTTAGTACAAAAACTTCCGAGCGTTTGGTTGGTGCCAGCACAGCGGGTATCTTCTCGCCATTGTCGCCGGGCAAATCAATCAAAACCGGTTGCGAGGGTACGTCATAATCCCATAGGTCATGATGCGTAGTTTGATATGACCAACGCACTGCCCCGTTTTCGCCATCTATAGCAACAATTGAGGAAGCATATTGCTCACTGGACTCCATGCGCCCACCGCCAAAGTAGTCAGGGGTCTCATTTCCCGTCGGTGCATAAATCAGACCAAGTTCCTCATCAACGCTGAACAGGCTCCACACATTGGGGGTGCCCCGGGTATAGACTTCCCCGCGCAGTGGCTGCGTGTTAACACCTGGTCTGCCCATGTCCCAGGCCCAGGCAAAATCTCCGCTAATGGCATTAAATGCCCTGACTACTCCGGAAGGCTCTCCCACACTTCGGTTATCAGCGACCCAACCCCCTATTACAGCATTGCCTCTCACTATCCCGGGCGGCGAAGTTTGGAAATTAAAAATCAACGGGTCATTGCCCATATTCTGAGTAAGGTTGATCTCTCCCAATTCGCCAAACTGAGTGCAGCGCTCTCCACTGATGGCATCAACTGCAATCAATCGGGCATCTGTTGTGGCAGTAAGGATTCGTTGCTGACACTCTCCATCGTATTCAGGCGGCGCCTCATAATATGATACGCCGCGGCAACTAGTCGTGTGGTAACGCAACCCTTCCAAATGTTCAGGGTTCACCAAAGGATCAAATTGCCAACTCAACTCACCGCTGTCCGCATTCAGCGCAATAATTACATTGCCCCCAGTACAGACATAGAGCAGGTCACCAACCTGTAATGGTGTTGACTTAAACGAACCACCAAATCCTGTCCTATAGGTCCAGGCAACTTCTAACCTAGCTACGTTTTCAGTGTTGATCTGATCGATGGGTGAATAACGGCTTCCACCAGCTGTGTTGCCGTAACTCGGCCAGTCGGTTCTTGTGTTTATTGTGTTTATCCCACTTCTTTGAGGCATTGGGTTAATCTCATAACCTATTCCGCTAATTACGACACCGACAGCAAGGAGTAAAAACCCCGCCGGGATAGCAAGCGCAAGCGTTGTACTAAAAAGTGGCGAAGGATTTCCCTGATAAAGCGATCTTCTGAACCATGGCGTTAGAAACCAAATCCCGATTACACTAAGTGGAAGAATTCTTGGCGCCAGCGCCCAGAGATTTGTACCAGATTCGAGCAGCGCCCAAGCGACAGTCGCCACCATCAACCCAGCATATATTTTCGAGCCAAACGGATTGCCTTGCCATACTTTTATTGCACTTGCCGTAATAAGCAGCCCAGCTAGCAAGTAGTAGAATGAGCCGCCGAGGAATACCAATTGCGTGCCACCTAGAATAAGTGGCAGTGCAATTAAACCCAGTATAACTGGAAAAACACGTGGAGCGCAGTCGGCCGAAATTGAATTCATGTTTTAGGGCCTATTATTTTTATTGAGAGCTCAGACTATACCCAAAAAGCACCGCGGCTGCTATATGAAGGAGTTTTAACTACTATTGGCTTCCCGCTGAATTTGCTTGAATCGTAGTTTTTCTTTCTTGCGTCTGCTCATAGTCGATTCCATTGGGGAGCCGAGGTGGTTCTCTCCTCTTTCACGCGCCAGTTCCATTTGCCGTTCGCGCTCGGCATAGCGGTTAATCTGCTCTTTACTGTGCTTATCATAACAGTGGTGACAACTGACACCTTGTTGATAGTGCTGGCTCACTTTATCTTCTTCTTTTATGGGCATGCGGCATGCGTGACATTGATCATATTCGCCCTGTTCCAGATCGTGGTTTACCGTGACACGATTATCGAAAACGAAACATTCACCCCGCCACATACTTTCTTCTTCTGGCACATCTTCCAGGTATTTTAGTATACCCCCGTGCAAATGGAACACTTCTTCGAATCCCTTTTGCTTTAAATAGGCTGTCGATTTTTCACAGCGAATGCCACCGGTACAAAACATGGCAACTTTTTTGTGTTTATCAGGGTCGAGATGCTGACTCACATAGGCTGGAAAATCACGAAACGATTCTGTCTCTGGGTTTATGGAATTTTCAAATGTACCTATCTCTACTTCGTATTTGTTGCGGGTATCCAGTAGCAACACATCGGGGTCATTGATCAAATCATTCCAGGATGTTGCATCAACATAAGTTCCCACAATGTAATTTGGATCAATATTTTCGACTCCCATTGTCACAATTTCTTTCTTCAGCTTTACCTTAGTCCGATAAAAGGGGTTCTTATCAACATAGGATTCTTTTATTTCAATTTTGGCAAAGCGCTGGTCTTCCTGCAACCAGCAAAGCACTGTATCGACGCCTGCTCTAGAACCAGCAATGGTGCCATTGATGCCTTCGGCCGCGAGCAGCAAAGTACCCTTCACACACTGCTCGCACATTAATTTATGCAGGGGTGAGCGAAATGATTCAAAGTTGGGCAATCTTGCAAAACGGTAGAGCGCAGCAACAACTATGTTGCCCTTAGGGTCATTCATGGTTCGTCCTCTTGCTCACCGGAACGTAAAACCGGCGCGTTGGGTTTCGGATGCGCATTTTAGACAAGTATTGAGGGGCAGGCTAGGTATTTATTTCTAATCACTTACCACGGGTAAATGTCCAGGAACACCCCATTCCGACCAGGATCCATCATAGACTGAGAGATTCTCGTAACCAGCAAGATGTGCGGCAAGTGCCAATACACAAGCGGTTAGTCCGGAACCACAGCTGAAAATTAGTTTATTTTCTGGTTCGGTAAGTGATTCGAACAGCGGCTTCAATTCTTCAAGCGGCTTCATTGCGCCGTTGTCTAATACGTTCGGAAAGGGCAGGCTCTTAGCATTTGGCATATGCCCCCCTCGCATACCGGGTCTGGGCTCAGGTTCCCGGGCATAGAAGCGGCCCGCGCTTCTTGCATCCATTATAGTACAATTGCAATCATCGGTAGCTGTCAGAACCACATTGAAATCACAGAACAGTTCGGTATCTAAGTTGGCAGTAAAATTTCCGCTTAATGGTCTGTCGTCTAACTGATCTCTAGTTGCCAAATTGGAATCAATCCAGGCCGGTAAACCACCGTCAAGCACTGCTACCTGCTGATGCCTCATAGCTCGAAACATCCACCAAGCGCGGGGACTGGCATAGAGCCCAACATCATCGTAGACCACAATAATACTGTCCTGGTTGATACCCAGCTTGCGAACTTCTTCTTGAAATAATTCCGGGCCCGGCAGCATGTGTGGCAAAGATGAATTAGGCATACAAACTTTCTGATCATAATCAAACCGGCGTGCTCCGGGGATAGCGAGAAAACTCTCCGGCGAATTGATTTGAACAAACCCCGGCACTACAGGCGGAACCGATGCGTCCAGAATGACTAGATTTTCTGCTGCTAAGTTTAATTGCAGCCATTCAATGCTTACGAGCGAACTGGGAAGTGTTACTTTACTCATTAGTGGGGGGTCACAACTGAATTAATATCTGACGCAATTTTGCTTTAAGCTGCTCTGTATTCTCCGGGCCGATTCTTATCAATTGCTTATGCACTTCCTGCAAGTTTTCAATACTGGCATCTGCATACAAATACATAACCGATGGTTTCACTAACTGAAACGGGCCTTCCACATCTGCAGTGCTCAAGACATTGGTAATAGCACGTCTCAGTGTGTCGTCAAAGTTAACATCTCGGAAACCGATTTCCGCATAAGCCTGCTGAAACAAAGGATACAAAACTCGATAGAATGACATGGCCTGCTCCGTATCGATTGCGACAAAGATATCGGTCACTAAATCAAACCTTGAGTAAGCCACTTCATCTATTTCAAACAAATTCTCATCGATAGTGCGAACCTGCATTTCCTGCTCCATGCTCAGGTAAGGCAAGCCAGTTTGAGGGAATTCACCGCGACTTATATTGTCAACAAAAACCACTAGTTTTCGAATTAACTGTTCGGAGGCCAGTAACGGAACGAGCGCGGCCGCATTGGATAAATTCTGTAAACCACTAAATACAAATTGATCACTATCATTAAGCGTTGGAAGCCGCACCACCGGCACATCAGAGGCTTCAATTACTGGTTCAGGTTCAGGCTCTATTTCCACTGCAACCGGAGGTGATGCGATGACCACATCTAGTGTAGCGACGGGAGGTGGGGTTGGTTCGGGCTGTAGTTGATTCTGGGGCAAACTTATCTGGCGACTAACTGGCTCGGGCTCTACAGCCACAGATTGAGTAACAGGCGGTTGAATCACCACTGTTGTAGTGCCTGTCGGCGCATCTAATGTCATCGACAAATAAACCAGATATAATAAACTTGCAATGGCCACACCAGCAATAATCCAAAGGCCTGTCTTTGACATCAACCTACTCCATTTCTCTAATACTGCTCATTCTGTCACAGCCCCGGCACACCTACAATACAAGGTATTAGACTATCAGAGAAATACCCCTTTTCAGACACAATTGACTACAAACAAAAAGGCCATTGCTGGTTGGCAATGGCCTTTTATTAGTTAAAGCAAGTGACGCCTGGCATCACCCTTTGTTGCTTTATACTTTAGGGAATCCCAATAACTGCATCGTATTGGTGAGATCCCGTCCAGCACTTGATGGATTGGTATCCTTATCAATTTTCAATACGGTACCATCAATATCGATGTAATAAGTCCATCGATTATTAAACCCTGAGCTTCCCAAGACACCATAATTGGTGGACATTTCTTTGCTCGGATCAGCCAGAATTGGGAATCCTGCCTCATGTTCTGCGGCAAATGCCGTATTATCTTCCAATGTATCTACACTGGCCATAAAGTATGCAACATCAAAACTTTGAATTTCTCTGGCACTGTCACGCAGCGCTTTGCATTGCATAGTTCAACCGCCGGTAAAGGCTTTGGGAAAGAAAGCAATCACTACAGGACGGACGCCAACAAACTCTGACATAGAGTAGGTCTTGCCATCTGATGCCTGCAACGAGAAGTTCGGGGCTTTATCGCCCACTTCCAGTGCAGAAGCTAGCTGGCCACCCAGAGCGACTGCTACAACAGTAGCTGATAGCAGGAGTCTGGTAAGCCGGTTAAATAGTTGAGACATAATCTCCTCCGATTAAAACGTGAACTGGTTTTTCTAACAATTTCGCGTGCTATTTGTACCCTTTGTAAGAATATTTTTCCAGTAATATTTGAATCAAATAGGCTGAAAGTAAGGTATAGCCCTGCTTTGATTAGGGACATTGAGCGAGATTCAGGGTGGTGAGTGGCGCCCAAGCTCTAAAACAGTCGACGACCGCGAACTGCTTGCATAAGCTGCACCGATTCGGTTTCCAGCTGTGCAATTAGCGTATTAAGTCGACTGCGTTCTTCCGGTGACAGATTTGAACTTTGATCCCTAATGCCACGCATCTTTTTTATCGAATCCTCGACCACTCGAGTATACCGGATCAGCGCAAAGCGTTTTGCATCCTGCTGTGATTGCATATAACGGGGATTTGCCCTACGCACATTGGTACACTGTCTTACTACCTGCCCTTGCCCATTAGGCACATTTCGGCAGCGCGTTACAGTGATGTAGGGACTAACCGTGCCCTGAAAATTGCTGAAGTGTGTATTGACCACTGCCCTTGCCAGACTCATATCCGCCTGGGATTTGCTATAAATCATCTGTAATAGGTTTTCAGGTTTCGCGTCGCCCTTAATTTCAATACTCGCTATGACCTGGCCATACAAATCACTGAGATCGGTAGCTACGTCAGTCAAACCCCTCGAGTTGAGATCGAGTAAGTTTTCCCGCAAAACCCGCAACCGCCAATCGCCAAATTGATCTACCGCATTAAAATAGCGAGGATCCAGCCTCTCATAGAGGCGGTCGTTGATGTGAAAGCGAAGATGCTGCAGGTCATCCACTTCCTGCCAGGCATCCATTTTCCCATTAGCATCGATCAGACTTTCCAGTGCATGAAATTGTTCGTCGCTCTCTAGACCAAAAGAAATTCGCGCCACTTGCAGCGCATTGGTATAAGTTGCTATGGCGCTGGAGTAATCCTCAATCTCCTCGTAGAGTGCCGCCAGATCCGTATAGGCTTCAATCATCGCAGGATCATAGATACCTAGTTCACTCGCTATGGTTTCTATCGCTTGTTGTCTGGCAATTAGCTGACGAGACAGTTCCACTTGCGCTGCTCTCTGCTCCACAGTTAATTCCACTGGTTCTTGGGCAGATGCAGTGAGAAAATCAAGGCTGAGCGCGATCAGCAGTAAAACAGTTACCGCGCTTATTGCCTTAGAAAATTTTTTGTCAGTTCTTGTTTGCATAATTCCGTGTGTTTCGCGCAAATTCTGCACTAGAGACAGTAAATAGCCGAAATATCAGCTTGCTAAAATTGACCTGAATCAACACTTAGCAAGATATTTGGTACAGATTTTTACCATTTATCCTCAGTGAAAAATATATAACTTATTGATTTTAATTATTTTATACCAAAAAAAACCGCATAAAACTAAACTACCATGTGACAATATGCCGCATCTTCTAGCATCCTCTGGCCACTATATAATCATGTTGAAACTTTTCCAAGACACTATTCCGAGTATGAAAAAGTGAATAACCAGCGCCAATTGCATTACCTGACTCTCATCTTACCGCTTCTACTTCCTAGCGCGGTGGTTTACGCGCAGGAAGACGTAGAAGAAATAATTGTGCTGGGCAGGCAAGAGTTTCTGGAGACTGAATTCACCGCCCGCAGAACAGGCTCAAATGTGGACGCTGCCAAGTTAATGGGGCAAGTGCCAGGTGGCGCTGCCAACAACAATGGTCCACTAACCGGACAGATTCAATACCGTGGTATGTTCGGACCCCGGGTCAATGTCAGAGTTGACGGCATGCTCATCAACGGCGGCGGGCCCAATTGGATGGCTCCTCCTCTGCATCACATTCCCGCAGGTCTCATGGAAAAGTTAGTGGTAGAACAGGGCATCCCATCGATTGCCACCGGTGGTGGAATTGGCGGCGCCGGTACCGCCTACTGGAAAAGGCCAGCCTATAACTCCGGTGATGGCTGGAATTTCACTGGCGATACAGAAGCCTCACTCGGTAGCGTTGACAGCGGAAGCAGCCTGTCCGGCCTATTCGCCCTTAGCTCAGACACACAGAAAATCTATGCAGTTGGAAGCTTCGATCAAGGTGATGAATACGATACACCTGACGGCAGTATCGACAGCACCCAATATGCCAGAGATGTCATGGGTATCGGATATGGATTCAGATCCGGGATCCACGAAATCGAAGTAAATTTTCATAGCATAGAAACCGATGATACCGGCACACCCAGCCTGCCGATGGACATCGATTGGTTCAATACCGATGCCTGGAATGTAAATTACAAAGCGGAGCTAAGCGGAGTTGGTATCGATTTCAGGGTCTATGGCTCGAACATCGACCATGGCATGAGTAATTATGTAATAAGGCCCGCTCCCGATTTTTCCAGCCTGATGTTGCCGCCTTTCCTGGGCGACGATAAACGCGATGTTTTGGCAAAAAGTGAAGAGTTCGGTTTTAAACTCTCCATCGACTTTGCCTTGGGTGACGGCGTGGTAGTTGCTGGCATAGAGGGCAAAGATGCAGAGCACAGTGCGGTGGTGACTGACCCTGACTTCGCGCCGTTCTTTGTTAACAATTTCAATGATACAGAGTCGGAAAATATTTCGGTCTTTGCTCAGTGGAGTGCACTGATACGCAGACGCTGGTATCTGGAGGCAGGGATAAGAGCGGAGCAATATGACAGCAGCACCGGCACCGTTGATGCTTTTCCCGCGCGTCTGGTAGATATGAATCCTGGCATGTGGCCAATGGGCACACCACCAAGAGCGGTTTTTATGCTCAGAGAAGCATTCAACAATGCGGACCGCAGCCAGACCGATAACAATGTAGATTGGTTGTTGAAAGGTCGCCACCAGCTCACCGATGAACTGGTGGTCGAATTGGCGTTCGCATTAAAAACCAGATCACCTATATATCAGGAACGCTACCTCTGGATTCCATTAGAGGCAAATGCAGGTATTGGTGACGGCAACAACTATGTTGGAAATCCCAATCTCAAGCCGGAAGAATCCCACCAAATCGAGTTAGGTTTAGACTGGGATTTTGGTGACTTCTACTTCTCTCCCCGAATTTACCGAAGAGAAGTCGATGACTATATCCAAGGGGTCCCGGCAATGAATATGATGGTGGTTGCGGTCAGTGCAAATGCCAATGGCGACCCCACTCCACTGATATTCGCTAACACGGATGCCTCTTTTAATGGCTTCGATTTGACCTTCGGTGCCACCATCAATAATAACTGGCGAGTCGAAGGCCTGGCTTCCGTGGTGAATGGTGAACGCGATGACATCAACGACAATTTGTATCGAATTTCACCGGACACTCTAAGGGCTGCGTTGATTTATGAAACAGCTGATTTCGGTGCGAAGCTTGAACAAATATTCTACGCTGAGCAAGACGACGTTTCCGCTACCAACACTTTAGATCCTTTGAATGGCAGTAACTCCTTTGACAGCACCGGTGGCTACGCGTTGACCAACGTCTACCTGGACTGGTTTCTCAACAGCCAGCTAACCGTATCCGCTGGACTAGAGAACTTGTTTAATGAGGATTATATCGACCACCTCACTGGGTTTAATCGTGTCATCGGGAGCGAGATACCCATCGGTAGCCGACTGTTCGGCCACGGACGTAATGTGTTCGCGCGCCTTCAGTATCAATGGTAGAACTTATCATCCCCGTATTGCTCGCTATTTCACCCTAGAGCATGACAGGAGCTGCATGGCATGACAAAGTGCTGTAGCTGCGATATTCTGCAAACGATTCGTACAAAAAGATGAGGACTGTACGAGTCGTGGGCTCCTGAGAAAAAAGAGGTGAAAGTAATGATAAAAACAAATCTAAAATCGCGTTTCAATCATTTTAAGTTGATTCCGCTACTCCTGTTTGGCATCACCCTGCTTCCGCCATACTCTACCGCGCAAGACAAAGTTGAGTGGACCACCCTGGGTAATGACTTTGCCCATACTCGTTTCTCACCAGCCGACCAGATAAACGCATCAAATTTTGCGGACCTTGAAGTAGCCTGGGAATGGGACGGAACCAGTTTTGAGGCACAGAGCGGCAGGTCAACACCCAGCTTCATCAACGGAAGAATGTACACCGTGGCAGGAGCCCGTCGCCATGTGATTGCTATCGATCCCAAGAGCGGAACAACCATTTGGTCCTACCGGGAACCTGATACGGGCCGTTGGGAATATTCGATGCGCGCCGACTACGGCAAAGGCGTAGGCTATGGGCAGGTCAATGGCCGCGATATTATTTACATTATCTCACCAGGTTTTTTCCTTACCGCCTTAGACGCAGAGGCAGGAACTCCTCTGGAGGGCTTTGGGCAACCCGTGCCTATCGATGGTTTTCCTGCTACCGGTGTAGTGGATTTACTGGCGGACCTTGGGCACCCCTATGACCCTTATGATGGCCTCCCCATAGAACGGGGCTATATCACCTCCTCTTCACCACCGATCGTAGTAAACGGTGTGGTTGTGGTGGGCAATTCAGCCGAGCAAGGCTACCACCAGTCAAGAGTTGAAAATGTTGCGGGCGATTTGCTCGGCTACGATGCCATCACTGGCGATTTTCTTTGGAAGTTCAATGTAATCCCCCAGCCGGGAGAATACGGCCATGAGACTTGGGAAAATGATGCCTGGCAGACAACCGGCGATATCTCCTCATGGGCACCCATTTCTGCTGACCCTGAACTCGGCTTGGTTTATGTGCCAACTAATGGCGTTACTATCGATTTTTACGGTGGTCACCATCCCGGTGACAATCTGTACGGCACTAGTCTAATTGCACTGAATTCGAGAACCGGCGAGCGAGCCTGGCATTTCCAGATGGTGCATCATGATATTTGGAATTTTGATACACCCACTGCACCCATCTTGCTCGATGTGAATACCGCTGAGGGACTGACACCTATCGTTGCTCAGGCTACCAAACAAGGCCTGGTGTATACGTTTAACCGGGAAACTGGTGAGCCGATCTGGCCAATCGAGGAAACGCCATTCCCGCAATCAAACGTGCCAGGTGAGAAACTGGCAGCGACTCAACCTATTCCAACTAAGCCCGCACCCTATGACATACAGGGTCTGGATATAGACGGCTTAGTGGATTTCACTCCTGAAATCCGTGCTCAGGCGGTAGCAGCCGTAGCCGATTTTCAGCTGGGCCCACTGTTTAATCCACCCATGGAAAGGGGCAATTCACAAGGCAAGATAGCGGCTCTGGTGTGCCCGTCTGGTGCGGTAAACATTACCCACCCCTCAGTAGCGGACCCCACTACCGGTATCATGTACGTCGCTTCCCGATCCGGCTGCGGTTCCCGTGTACTGGTATCCGGTGAAGAAGCTGACACGTATTATCCGGAGCCTACCGGGATTACCCTGTCGCGTTATGCCGCCGCCAGTGGTGGCCGTGCACCGCGACATCCCTTGGGCATTCCCTTGTGGAAGCCGCCCTATAGCCGCATCACAGCTATCGATATGAACACAGGCGAGCATCTTTGGATGGTACCAACAGGTGAGACGCCAGCGCGTATTCAGAACCTGCCGGAGCTGGCTGGCGTAGACATAGGCAACACTGGAACCGGTAATGCGGTCGCCATGGTGGCCACCGAATCCCTGTTAATCTACTCCGATGCGACTACCGATGGCACACCTCACCTGTTTGCGCTGGATAAGGCCACTGGCCGGGAAATCGCTCGTGTCGAGGTGCCCGCGGCCAGCCGCTACGGCATGAGCACCTGGATCCACGAAGGCAGGCAATACTTGATCATGCAAACCGGTGCCAAGCTAACCGCGATGGCACTTCCCGAGTAAAATGTTACTGATTGAGTCTTAGCCTGTTCCCGAGGCTCAACTTCTATTATGATTGGGAATTCGCTTGTGAGTGGAATCTGTTTCGGCAATACAAACAGGATACTAATTCTAGGAGAGGATTGATGAAGAAAACCTTATTATTTACAACTGCTGCATTGATTATGGCGGTAACATCATTTTCAACAATTAATTCGCAAGAAAACGATATGAGCTTTTTCATTACCAGCGTAGGCTCCGGTGACGGTGCCAACCTGGGTGGTCTCGCTGGCGCTGATGCCCACTGTGCCAGTCTAGCTTCTGCTGCTGGCAGTCGTGGCAAGACCTGGCACGCTTACCTCAGCGCCTCAGCAACCGCCACCACCGATGCTGTCGATGCGCGTAGTCGAATCGGCTTCGGCCCCTGGTATAACGCCAGAGGCGTGATGGTTGCCGAAAACCTGAATCGTTTACACAGTGAATTTATGGATCTGGGCAAGGAAAATTCCGTTACCGAAAACGGGGATACGGTTAATGGCCGTGGCGACACGCCGAATCAGCATGACATTCTTACCGGCTCTGGTCCTGATGGTTACACCATGCCGGCTGGCAGTGACACCACGTGTAATAACTGGACCAGCAATGACGAGGGCAGTGCCATGGTCGGACATTTTGATCGCCAGGGCGGTGGTCAACGGCCAAATTCCTTCAATAGCGCCCATGCCTCACGCGGTTGCAGTCAGGAAGACTTGATCGGTACTGGTGGCAATGGTTACTTTTATTGTTTTGCCATCGACTAAGCAAGCTCGCTTAACGCTCTAATTCAAATGGCGCTACGACAGTAGCGCCATTTGTTTTTTACCAATCCTAAATCAGCTAATCTCGCCACTAACTTTCAGCAAAGTCCTGGTGAAATGCAAACCGCCACTACAACCAGTTGGAGCAGCAAATGAAACTTTATGGCATGGGCCAATCCAGATCTTTTCGCGCTTTATGGGCATTGGAAGAAAGCGGGCTGACGTATGAATATATTCCAGTTAAGATTATTGCAGACCCTAGCGACCCTGCAAGCGCACGCAATGAAGCGTATTTGAAACTCAATACCCAGGGCAAAGTGCCAACTCTGGTGGACAGAGAACTGGTACTGACTGAAAGTGGAGCCATACTGAATCATATTGGTCGCACGGCGCCGGCAGCTGGATTGATCCCCAACGGTGATCTGAATACCGCCGCACGCTATGACCAACTCTGTTACTTTATTCTGACCGAACTTGAACAACCACTCTGGAGTAACGGCAAACACCGTTTCGCGCTACCGGAAGAACAACGGATTCCCGCCATGCTGGAAACCGCGAACTTTGAATTTGCCAAAGCAGTTTCCACACTGGATCAATTGTCAGAAGACAATGAATTCGCCATGGGCAATCAATTTTCAATAGTTGATATTTTACTGGCCCAAACTTTTAACTGGGCAATTCGCTTCAAATTCGATGTGCCACAAAAATATATAGAACTGAGGGACCGACACTATCAGCGTCCCGCGGTGCAAAAATGCCTGACATTGGTCGAGTAAACCCATGAATAAAAAGTGGCTGCTGTTGGTTTTTGTAGCATCGTTCTATTGGCAGCAGTCTTCCGGTCAAGCAGTCGAGCAAGCTACAAGCATCGATGACAGTCAGTTAAATTATTACCTCTATCAGTCATTCGCCGCTACCGATACCACTAGACGCTTGCGTTTGAATCACATCGGTATGCAGACGGAAATTCTGGATGGCAGCTATTTCGTTTCTACGGTATTAGATGGATACCCTGCTCACAGTGCGGGAATTCAACGCGGCGACAAACTGCTTTCGGCAAACGGCAAACCCTTCCACCCGGTTTATTCATTCAATGCTGAAGACGCCTCACCTTCCCGATTTCAACCCAATCCCGAGACCTACAAGCTGGAGTTAGCGCGGGGCAACAACAATCTGACTATTAGTGTGACACCGGTATTCGAAAACCTTTATGATTCTCTTCGCAGCTCCAGCCTGAGCAGTGTCCAGGAAATCAGTGCGGGTAATAAGGTAATTGGTTATGTGCATTTGTGGAGCCTTTCCAACTCCACCAACGATCTGATTCAATATCAGTCTATCCTGAACAGCCTTTCACACTGCGATGGCATAATTGTCGATATACGGGATTCCTTCGGATTTATTACAGCAGAACACTTTGACGCCATATTCCCAAGCAGGACCAGCTATTTTCAGATAACTGAAAATGGAATTAGTCGAGACATGAGAGCGCATACCGCCACTCAGAACTCTGATGACTACTTCGGCAAACCCCTGGCAATATTACAAAACAAAAACACCCAAGCCGGTATGGAATTATTTTCGTATCAGCTAAGCAAGTTACAGCGGGTGGTTACGCTGGGGGAAACCACCGCAGGCTTGATTGGCGATTACACTTTGCGTGAACAGAATAGTGGTGTTGAGATAATGTATTTACCCGCAATGGACATGCTTATCGACGGGATTCAACTTGAGGGTGAGGGACTCGAGCCGCAACAGGCGGTGGAATATCCAATCACTCGTCCTTCAATCGGCGACCCTCAATACGAAGCCGCGTTAGCCGCCCTGATGGGGATCGTTTAAGCAGGCATTCTACCGGTTTACCTGAGATCCTTATTCCTCTTTCCCTTCTCTAATTGCTTTGACTTCTTCCTTCCAGTTTAGCTGACGAAAGTCGAATTTCTTTTCCAGGGTTGGTTTAATAATTTTAAAGTATGGCGACAGATCAAAGTCTCGCGGTGTAAAGTGTGTAAAGTGGCGCTTATAATACCGAGGCACTTCTCCTTCACCACCTATTTCCTCATCTCTCTGCGGTAATATGGGATAGTTTATCGATTGAAATGACTCGGCTATCAGCGTCGAGCAAATAGCTTTGGTAGGCTCACCGCTACCAATGCCAATCATCGCCCGTCTATAGCGGTTCGGCACCGCAGGTTTTTGAATTAGATATCGAATCAAATCAATAATATTTTTCAAATCGTATTGATAGCCAAGTTTTGACCTAGCAAACTCAAGCAGGCGCCGGTTGTCAGTCTCAGTAAGATTTACTGGCCGGCAAATTCTTATATTGAAGTTTGCATAGTGCTGCAAACTAACCAAGCGTACACCGTGCTTCAGGTCGGCCTCTACCAGGCTGGGTGCTTGAATATTCCCCCTCTCAGCACCAACATAAAGACAGGCATGGGACCAGGATGACTGGGTGAGGTACTTAATCGCAGTACTAATACGGCTATTACCTTCTACCAAAAGAATATCACCAAGCTCAATTACCTCTGCAAACTCTTCAATAGAGATGGCATCAAGCCGCTGATACCCCGGCAGCCCTCGCGTTAGAAAGACAGCAAGCCAACTACCTATAGATCTCGATACGGCGTTAATCATTAATTTCAGCGCCTCTTCACGCGCACAAGATTTAAATTGTCAGTTATAATCACGATCCTGGTGCTTGCCATTGGCAAGCACCAGGAACAGTGTAATCGAATCCACAGGAGTAGCAAAATGACAAAGGCCTACAACAAATTTTATATCAATGGTGAATGGGTAGAGCCACAAGGGCGCGATACACTTGAGGTGATCAACCCGGCAACCGAAGCGGCCTTTGCTACCATCAGCCTGGGCACGACAGCGGATGTAGATGCCGCGGCCAAAGCAGCCCGCACTGCTTTCCCTGCCTGGTCACAATCGAATATTGAAGCGCGGGTAACTGTACTTAAAAATATCATCGCTGGCATGAAAGTACGCGGTGAAGAATTGGCAACGGCCATATCAATGGAAATGGGTGCACCCATGGGCCTAGCGAAGACTGCTCAGCTGGGCAGCGGGCTTGGCCACTTTGCCAACATATTAGGCGTATTGCAAAACTATGAATTCGAAGAGACTCGCAGCACCACACGTATCATAAAGGAAGCCGCGGGCGTATGTGGGCTTATCACACCCTGGAACTGGCCACTTAATCAGATTGCCTGCAAGGTAGCGCCAGCACTTGCAGCCGGCTGCACCATCGTATTAAAACCAAGCGAAATCGCGCCGCTTAGCGCCTATATTCTGGCTGAAATAATTGCTGAATCCGGCCTGCCAGCAGGGGTTTTCAATCTGGTAAATGGCGATGGTCCGACAGTTGGTGCCGCCATTTCTGCTCACCTTGAAATTGACCTTGTATCCTTTACTGGCTCCACCAGAGCAGGCAGAGAAGTAGCCAAGGCGGCGGCGTATGGAATCAAACGCGTAACCCAGGAACTGGGTGGAAAATCTGCCAATATTATTCTGGAAGACGCTGATTTCACCCCCGCAGTGGCCGGCGGCGTAATTAGCTGCTTTGGTAATAGTGGACAATCCTGTAATGCACCTACACGTATGTTAGTACCCAAGTCCCGAATGGACGAGGCCATAGAAATAGCTGGGGCCCAAGCCCAGAAAGCGATTGTGGGCGACCC
>Ga0302135_10000021_pt1 | contig 84452 bp, 74 predicted proteins | sample CBN3_surface_MG_FD_203119 | JGI IMG/M metagenome (GOLD analysis project Ga0302135, IMG submission 203119) | Marine microbial communities from Western Arctic Ocean, Canada - CBN3_32.1 | ecosystem: Environmental > Aquatic > Marine > Oceanic | place: Canada: Western Arctic Ocean | collected...
AATTACCTACGACAACAACACCGTTTACGACGATCGGTGGTGAAGAGGAGGTGATGTAGCCTCGTTCTAAAGGCAGTCCATCATAGGGGTCATACGGGTGACCGAGGTCTGCTAGTAGATCAACTACGCCGGTGTCAGGGAAACCGTCAATGGGGACTTTTTTACCGAAACCTTCTAGGGGCTGTCCTGTCGCCGCATCTAATGCGGTAAGAAAAAAGCCCGGCGAGACAATGTAGATAACATCACGGCCATCAACCTGGCCATACCCTACACCTTTACCGTAGTCTGCGCGCATGGAATATTCCCAGCGGCCTGTATCCGGTTCGCGATAAGACCAGATAGTAGTGCCGGTCTTGGGATCAATGGCTACAACATGTCGCCGTGGACCTGCCACGGTATACAACCTGCCGTTGATGTAACTGGGTGTGGACCGACCACTTGTTGCCTCGAAACTAGCGCCATCCCATTCCCAAACCACTTCCAGCTCACCAAAGTTGGAAGCATCGAGCTGATCGGCAGGAGAAAAGCGGGTGTGCGCAAAATCGCTACCCAGCGTGGTCCATTCTACAGTGTCCTGAGCTAGGGCACCGAGTGAAAAGAGTAAAGCAGCTCCGGCTATAGCAAGCCGCTGCAGCTTTTGAAAAATAGAACTGTTTTTTGAATTCGTTTTTATCATTATTTTTCCCTCATGGATTAAACCTAAAGGTGGTGAATAGAAGAGCAGACTGCGTTACAAATATCTATCTGTTTGAGAGATTAACGCAGTCCGAAACCTTTGTCATCAACGGTTTAGTGTGTGCCACTGCACGTGCAAGGGAGAATAGCAAGCAGGCTTGCAATGATCGGGTCATATTCCAACATAGTGGTCATTTTCTGCTGTTTTTAGGCGGTAAAACTCAATCTAGCTCACTGCTGGCCAACATGAGTGTGACGGCTGGTCACAAAATGTCACAATATTATGGCAAGTAGTTGCTCAATTTGAACATTATTTACTTCCAGCGCTTTAGTTTTTTCTTTTCCAGCTGCCGTTTGAGGCGTGCATATTGTGGTAAGCCATTCTTAAAGGGCGGAAAATCCTCGCCCCTAATCAGTGGAAAAAAATATTTCCTGGCTGCATCGGTAATATGAAATCCGTCGCGACTTATGTAACTACGTGGCATCAATTTCTCTACATTTGCGACGTCGGCAAGTTTGGCTTCGCCAATGCGCCATGTGTATTTATTCCCCTTGCCGCGGATGATTATTGGCATCACAGCATTTTTACCCTTAAGTGCGAATTCCACCGCCGCTTTCCCTACGGCGTAGGCTTGCTCTACATCCGTCGCGGAAGCGATATGCCGAGCCGAGCGTTGCAAATAGTCAGCGACAGCCCAGTGGTATTTGTAACCGAGCTCGTCTTTTATCATCTCGGCAAGAAATGGAGCAACGCCACCGAGCTGTGCATGGCCGAAGGCATCCTTGCTGCCGCTATCAGCTAGAAAGGAGCCGTCAGCGTTCTGGGCGCCTTCTGACACTACGATGGCACAATAGCCAAATTTTTTTACGCAAGACTTAACTTTTGCCAGGAACTTGACTCTGTTGAACGGAATTTCCGGGAACAGGATGATATGTGGTGCATCGCCTTCCTGTTTACTCGCCAGGCCCGCGGCTCCAGCAATCCAGCCGGCATGCCGACCCATCACCTCCATCACGAATACCTTGGTGGAGCTCTCGCACATGGAAGCCACATCGAGCCCGGCTTCACGGATGGATACCGCCACATATTTTGCAACAGAGCCGAAGCCGGGACAGTTGTCGGTTTCGGGGAGGTCGTTATCCACGGTTTTAGGAATTCCAATACAGGTAATTGGAAAATCCTGCTGCAGACTCAGCTGAGAGATTTTATTGGCCGTGTCCTGCGAGTCACCGCCGCCGTTATAAAGAAAATAATGGATGTTATGCGCCCGGAATACGTCCATCAGGCGTTCGTATTCGCGCCGGTTCTCAGTAATTGATTTCAGCTTGTAGCGGCAAGACCCGAAAGCGCCGGCAGGCGTATAGCGCAGGGCGGAAATGGTTTTTGCTGTTTCCTTACTGGTATCAATCAACTCTTCTTTTAGCGCACCAACTATGCCGTTGCGGCCAGCATAGATCTTTCCAATCCGGCCTTTATGTAGCCGTGCCGTTTCGATAACACCGCAGGCACTGGCGTTAATGACAGAAGTCACGCCACCGGACTGGGCATAAAAAAGATTTGCCTTGCTCATTTGTATTTTTCTACTGGTCTGATGTGGTTGCGGTTGCGACATACTACAAGCTGGGGAGAGCCGCTGCAATTTTAAGATTTATGGCTTTACGCCAGGTTTGATGCAACAATCGGGGGCTAATTTTCACTGGATGAATACAATGCGGTTGATTGTCGGGTTGTCCGGGGCCAGTGGTGTGATCTACGGGATTCGCTTGTTGGAAGTTTTGCAAGCCGAATCTGATGTGGAGACTCACCTGGTGATGTCAGATTCTGCGAAGTTGAATATCACTATTGAAACCGATAAGTCGGTGGCTGCAGTTAGGAAGCTGGCCGACCATGTGCATTCAAATAAAGACATTGCAGCTACTATTGCGAGCGGATCATTCCAGTGTGATGGCATGATCATCGCCCCCTGTTCCATCAAAACGTTGTCTGCCGTGGCGAACTCTTATGCTGATTCACTCATGGTACGCGCTGCAGATGTAACCTTGAAAGAAAGAAGGCGATTAGTGCTTGTGCCGCGCGAAACACCATTTCATACTGGCCACTGTGAGTTGCTCTACAAAGCGAGTAAAATCGGTGCCATCATCGCACCGCCCATGCCGGCTCATTACATCAAACCCCAATCAATCGATGATTTGGTAGACCACCATGTGGGAAGGATTCTGGACCTGTTCGATCTTGACCCGGGATTGGTAACTCGCTGGCAGGGAATCCAAAAGGGAACACCAACAACTTAAGCCCAAATACGAGGATAAACTATTTGAATCTGCGCTTAAGTAGTTAAGTAGTTAAGTAGTTAAGTTGTTAAGTTGTTAGGTTGTTAGGTTGTTGGTGCCCCCTTACTCCTTTAATTTACTCCGGCGTCAAATATTGCTAAGGTTTTGCAAACGATGCCAATGTTCATTGGATCTGAGGAGAATAATAATGCGCTTCATTACCCTATTGGCTTTTGGTTTTGTGTTAGTTATGCCAACTGCTTTTGCCCAGATTACTCCAGAGGTAATTACCCAGGAAACCATGTCTGAACCAGGCGAAAACTGGTTTATTTCCAAGACTGGTAATGGTGGTTTTGTTTTTGACGCTACCAGCGGTGAGATGCAGGGTCTATTATCACTATCCCGGCGAACCCCTGCTGTGACCATGTGGCACCCACGCCGCGAATTTTACGCGGCGGAGTCTTATATTTCTCGCGGTGTTCATGGCGAGCGCACCGACATAGTAGCAATCTATGACTTCGAAAACCTTAGCCCTATTGCAGAGATAGTCATTCCCAATCATATGGCACGGCTGGGCGTGCGCAATCATCTGGGCTTGATGAATAATGGCCGCCATCTGGCGGTACATAACATGAATCCAGGCCACTCAGTCACTATCGTCGATGTGCAGGACCGGGTTTTTATCTACGAGGTGTCCACACCGGGCTGCGCCGTGCTTATGCCGGTGGCGGAAAGTGATTTCTTGCAGGTGTGTGGCGACGGTACTTTACAGCTCATCCAGCTCGGCCTCAGTGGCTTCGAAGAAAATCGAACTCGAAGCGGCATATTCTTTAATGTGCAAGACGATGCAGTGTTTGATCGCACAACGCGCAGTGTGGATGGCTGGTTTCTGGTGACGCATGCCGGCATCATCTTTGAGGCGACTACCTCTGGTGATGAGATTAATATTAGCGAGGGCTGGAGTTTGTTACCGGAGGACGAAGCAGGGTGGCGGCCTGGTGGTAATGAGTTTATCAGTGCCCACCAGGAGCTGGGACTGTTGTACGTGGCCATGCATGAGGGGGGAGTTGATACCCATCACGAACCGGGTGAAGAGATCTGGGTCGTGGATGTGGAAACCCATCGGAGGATGCATCGCTTAGAGCTGGAGGTGCCGGTTAGAAGTTTGATGGTGACCCAGGAAACTGAGCCAAAGTTAATTATTTCTGATGATGAGGGTGGCACCCATATTTATGACGCGCTGACCCTTGCCTACGAGCGCACGATAGAGACGCCAAGGGCATCGATGTTTGAGGATTTTTGATGATTGACCCGTTGCTTTTGCAAATAATCTCATTCGGCTTTGCGTTGCTGCTTATTACTGCCGCATTGCACAAATTTAATAATAAATTGGAGTTTCTGGGCATTCTTCAAGCGTATCAAATTTTACCGGACAAGAGCGCAGGGCTGGTGGTGAATTTCTTGCCCGTATTTGAGGCGGCCCTGGGAATTGCCTGGTTAGTTCCTGGGTTATTGTGGCTTCAATTTGAGTTTGTTTCTCTGTTAAGCGCCATGTTGCTAACAGCCTATACCATGGCGATTGGGATTAACCTGTTACGCGGTCGCCGCCATATCGATTGTGGTTGTGGGTTTTCTTCATTGGCAAAACCGGGCAGTAAGGCGCTAAGCTCAGGTGGTATTCAGCAATTGTCCGGCGGCTTAGTGATACGCAATGGGCTGTTGATTTTGGCGGCCATGATTGCCGCAATCCCCCCCACTCAGCGTGCACTTGGTTTTATTGATTATCTGAATCTAGTTACAGCGCTAACAACATTAATTTTGTTATATGGTGCTTTTAATCAATTGCTGGCAAATCACAATGCCATCGGTGCCTGGATGAATTCTGCACCAACAAATAAATCAATGGGAGATGCCCATGGTTGAATCATTGGTAATATCTAATATTATTCTTTGGATTGTAGTTATCACTCTGGCACTTCTGGTGTTCGCCTTAACTCGTCAGGTAGGCATCCTGCATGAACGGGTAGCACCAGCCGGTGCTTTAATGCCAACCTCAGGACCAAAGGTGGGAGAGCTAACCGAAGAGCTTGCATTAACCGCAATCGATGGCAGTTCACTGGTTATCGGTGGTGCTAATGAGTCGGCTCTTGCAACTTTTATATTATTTATCTCACCTACATGTCCGGTGTGTAAGTCGCTTGTGCCAACGGCTAAATCTTTAGTCAGTTCTGAGAAGGGCCGCATGCAACTCATTTTCGCCAGCGATGGTGACGACCTTAAACAACATAAGGCCTATATGAAGGACCTTAAGATAAATAGTGATCCCTATGTGCTATCGCAGGCGCTTGGCATGAGTTTCGAGGTAAGCAAATTACCTTTCGCTGTGTTGATCGCCGGCGACGGCACTCTCAAAAGCAAAGGATTGGTTAACACCCGGGAGCACATGGAGAGTTTGATTGAGTCAATGGACACAGGGATTGCTACTGTGCAGGAATATATCGTTGGAACGCAAGCGGACGACGCTAATTCAGAAATCGAGACTGCAGCGGTGGAACAAACATCATGAATATAGAAAGAATAATAGATCGTACCTACTACTGGATTGATGATAGCGCGCGTCGAACCAGCTTGATGCTGGCACGCAAACTGTCGCGACGAAATTTCCTGTCGCGGATTGGCATGATGTTAGCCGGTGCGGCAGCGTTCCCTCTGCTGCCGGTAGCGCGGTCCTTTGCCCAATCTTCGGTGCAAGAAATGGGCGACCCACAGAGCTGTGACTACTGGCGTTATTGTGCCATGAGCGGCACCCTTTGTTCCTGCTGCGGTGGCTCATACACTTCCTGCCCGCCTGGCGCGGAACCTTCACCAATCACCTGGGTTGGCACCTGTCACAATCCGGTTGATGGCCGAGACTATTTGATGTCCTATAACGATTGCTGTGGTAAGGCATCTTGTTCTCGCTGTAGTTGCCACAACACCGAACGGGATAAACCAGTGTACTTCAACAGCAATAGCAGCACGGTGCTGTGGTGTTTCGGTACAGAAAACACCAGTTACCACTGTACTGTTTCCCTGGTGCTTGGAACGACTAGCGAATGATCAAAACATTGCGGCATTTTAAGTTTGCCAAATTTATTTTTATTCTCATGCCAGTTTTATTATTGTTATGTAGTAATAGTCTAAATGCAGCCAGCCCCCGTATGAATTATTTGTTGCGTTGTACCGGATGTCATGGTGCCACTGGTGCAGGTTCACCACCGAACGTGCCAACCCTGGTTGGTGAATTGGGGCGCATGTTGAGTGTGCCCCAGATGCGCGAATATTTGCTACGCATACCGGGTGCGTCGCAAGCGCTGTTGTCGGACAGCGAACTGGCGGATGTAATGAACTGGATGCTCGAAGAGTTTAATGCAGACACCTTGCCTGAAAGTTTTAGTAAATATACCGCCGCCGAAATAACCAGGTCACGCGGGAATGTGATGGCGGACCCGCTTAAGTATCGGATTGAGTTTTGGGGTCCCTACAGCGATTAATATTGAAAATAAATCACCAATCTCGGTATTTTTGTGCTAAAGTGCCGCCCGATTAGCTACAGGACTCTTTTTATAGTAGCTGATCGTGCATAATCTTTAGTAACAAGGTCATCTCTCTGCAATAATATTGTGGTCACTTGAGACTTCACGTCTTCACCTTCACTTCTGAACTAGTCGTTGCTTAAAGCAACGTCCGTCTTCAAAAGCTACTTATCGAATGCACAACCGTGCAACCAAACTAAGAATTTGGGATCACAACACAACATAAAAAGTGCCTCCGGCGCAGTAATAACTCGTTGCTCAGCGGTAGCGCATTGTTTTTTTTAATTAGTAAAAATGCACGCATTGTGCAAAAGAGAAATAGAATGACTTTTAACACACTCGGTCTAACCGAAACATTGTTGAGCGCTGTGAGCAAATCAGGCTACACAAAACCAACAGCAATTCAAGAACAGGCAATTCCTGTCATATTAAATGGCAAGGATGTAATGGCTGCAGCCCAAACCGGGACTGGTAAAACTGCTGGTTTTACTTTACCCTTACTCCAATTGCTAAGTAAAAAAACTCGCAGCAAAAACCCTAAGGTGAAAGCATTGGTGATAACACCAACGCGTGAACTTGCAGCACAGGTTCAGGATAGCATCCATACCTATGGAACCAACGAGAATTTATCATCCAGTGTCGTATTCGGTGGGGTAAATATAAATCCGCAAAAGCAGGCTCTTAGGCGTGGTGTCGATGTATTGGTCGCTACACCGGGCAGGTTGTTGGACCTCTATCAGCAAAAATCGGTCAAACTCAACGAAGTTGAAATATTGGTATTGGATGAAGCTGATCGCATGTTGGACATGGGTTTTATCCATGACATCAGACGAATTCTGGCTTTGTTACCGAAGCAACGGCAGAACCTGATGTTTTCCGCAACCTTCTCCAACGAAATCCGCAAACTGGCTAAGACCATCTGTCGCGACCCTGTCGAAATTGATGTGGCGCCCAGGAATTCTACTGTTGATGCCATTTCACAAAAACTTTATCTGGTAGAAAAAAGCAACAAGGCTGAATTTTTAAGCCAATACCTGCTATCGAATGCCGGTCAGACCCTGGTTTTTAGCCGTACCAAACACGGCGCTAATAATTTGGTGAAGAAGCTTCACAGAGACAATATTTCCTCCGTAGCAATTCACGGCAATAAATCCCAGGCGCAGCGGACTCGTGCTCTGGGTGATTTTAAAGAAAACAAGGTTCAGGTTTTGGTAGCTACCGACATCGCCGCTCGCGGCATCGATATCGAGCAACTAGCGACAGTGATCAATTTCGATCTACCTCACGTTGCTGAAGACTATGTACATCGTATTGGTCGTACAGGTCGGGCTGGAGCTATTGGTCAGGCCGTATCACTTGTCAGCAGTGATGAAAGAAAGCAGTTGAAAGATATTGAGCGTCTTATCAAACAATCAATTGAGCGTGTTAGCAATGAAGGATTTACTTTATCCCGCCCCACCCAAAATAAGCCCGTTGAACAAAAAACACGGGTAAAAGCAGCGGGTAAGGCGCGGACGCGCAATTCACGGCGCTGAAAGCCAAACTCAAACAAGAAAGCTGGCAATGGTAACAATCGAAATGGGTCGGAACCCAGGGCTAGTGCGCGCTGGTAATTGAGCGCAGTACGTGGATTTTGTAGGCTAGATGACCCTGTTGTGCTAAAGGGTCAGCTTTCAGTTTGTGATGCTCTTAAACCAATGCCTTTACTTCGCTATTGCTCGCTAATATCACCGCAAGGTGTTATTAGGAAGAATGCCGGGCCAAATATTGTAAATTATTGCCCCCTGAAAATCCCAATCAGCTGGAAGTTTTGTGCTATAAACACGCTAAGGTGTTTTGTAGATTAGTGGCTTGGAGCCGGCTTTTTTAAGATGTAGACGGATCGCGTTATGCATATTCATATTCTAGGCATTTGTGGCACCTTCATGGGTAGTCTGGCGGTACTCGCCAAACAGTTAGGCCATATGGTCAGTGGAAGTGATGCAAATGTCTACCCACCGATGAGTACCCAGCTTGAAGAGCAGGGAATTGAGCTGGCCGAAGGTTTTAAACTCGAGCACTTACAACCCCATCCTGATCTGGTGGTAATAGGGAATGCACTTTCCCGGGGTAACCCTGCGGTTGAATATGTACTGAACAGTGGAATTGATTACTGTTCTGGACCGCAATGGTTGGCGCAGTGGGTGCTGAAGGACAAATGGGTACTTGGTGTGGCTGGAACTCATGGCAAAACCACAACCAGCGCGATGTTAACCTGGATACTGGAATACGCAGGGATGAAGCCTGGTTATCTCATTGGTGGCGTCACCAATAATTTTCAAAGTTCTGCAGATGTGGGCGATTCGATATTTTTTGTGGTTGAGGCCGATGAGTACGACAGTGCTTTTTTCGACAAGCGATCAAAATTTGTCCACTATGCGCCGCGAACGACCATTATCAATAACCTGGAATTTGATCATGCCGATATCTTCTGCAGTCTCGATGATATTAAACGACAGTTTCATCACTTGGTCAGAACAATCCCAGGCAACGGGCTAATTCTTTCACCTGCCGGGGATACACAGATTGAGAATATGTTGCACGGTGGTTGCTGGACACCACGTCAGCAATTCGGGATTGGGGTAGACGAGGAAATCTGTAAGAAACTGGCAACCGGCGGCGAACCTTACTGGAATGCCATTCAAACCACTCCTGATGGCAGTGAGTTTGAGGTGGTTAAGTACGGTGGTGGACAGGACGGTGACGGGTTAAGTCGTAGCACGGTGCGTTGGGGGCAAACTGGCAAACACAATGTCAGCAATGGACTGGCTGCAATCGCCGGGGCTCACCATGCCGGTGTTGAAGTTGCTGCGGCCTGTTCTGCGTTGGGAGAATTTCGAGGTGTAAAACGGCGGCTGGAGTTACTTGGCGAAATTGGTGGGGTAAGTGTTTATGATGATTTTGCTCATCACCCGACAGCTATCGCTACGACTCTGGAAGGCATGCAATCGAAGTTGAGAAATAGCCCGGGATCGAGGTTAATTGCTGTAATCGAGCCCAGGTCCAACACCATGAAAATGAGCGTGCATCAGGCCGAACTGACAAGTTCGTGTGAGTGTGCAGACATGACGCTTTGGCTGCGGCCGAGCAATTCTGAATTGGATCTGGATCGGGTTGTTTATGACAGCAAGGCGCCAGGTAAATTATTTAAAGAAGTTGACGAAATAGTGAGCTATCTTAAAGCGAGCAGCAAGTCCGGAGATCATATTGTAATTATGAGTAATGGGGGCTTCGGGGGAATACATGATAAGTTGCTAGACGCGCTGGCGAGTGCTTCTGGTCATGAATGAAAGGCAGGAAATTTCGCTTTTCCCGCTTAAATCCGTCATGTTTCCTGGCGGGCGTTTAAAACTGCAGATTTTTGAGCAGCGTTATATTGATCTGGTAAAGCAATCGTTGCGAATGAATTCCGGATTTGGAATCTGCCTGTTAAAGGATGGTGAAGAGGCTATTAGACCTGGCACGACACAGACCGTTCATCGAATTGGCACCTATGTGCACATCATCGACTGGGACCAACTTGGCAACAGATTGTTGGGCATTACGGTCAAAGGGGTACAAAAAGTTACCGTTAATGATTACTGGCAAGTGGATAGTGGTCTGCTCATGGCAAATGTTAATTACAGCTCGGTTGATAAACTGGGAAAAGAAAAAATTGAACTGGATGAACAATTCCAGCAGTTGGCAGATTTACTACACAATCTTGAACAGCACCCTCTGGTTGAGGATATGAATCTGGATATCGATTACAACAACCTATGGGACCTGGGTTGGCGCTTAAGTGAGCTGATGCCAATCACGCCGGATAAGAAACAGCAATTGTTGGAGCTTGATGATCCGTGGGAACGAATACGTACTATCGAACAATGGGTGGCAGACTTGGCCAATGGGCACTAATCAGGTAACGCTGCTGCGTGCATGTTGAGGTAGGCTATCGTGTTAGTGGATTGGATTGATGCATCGAATTAGAGCCCGGAGCAATGGCTGGCGATCAGCATCATGGTTTTCGTGGTTTTAGCCGCCGTGGTTTTACTCTTACGCATGGCCAAATTATTTAAGATGGCGCATAAGCCAGCATACAAACCAAACCTGAGGCCGCTCAGGCGAACAAGAGAGCGCAACAAATGAAGGGTAAATTTATCCTGAAGTGTTTGCTATTGGTGGTCGCGCCGCTGACACTAAATTCTCACGCCATTATCACCCGCCACGATAACGGAGTGTCAAAATATGTGGTGAACCCCAGCTTGTACCCTGCTGTTTTCTATTTGGAGAAACAGGGAAACCGGAAAGTGTGCGTAGCCACATTGATTCATGAGAGTTGGGCAATCACCGCAGCCCACTGCGCGCAGGAGACTTCACTCGCTCAAAACATGCTGAGCGGAAAGCGATTCGAAGTGAGATTGGCAGGAAGGGTGCAAATAGTTGATCGCTTGGTGGTGCACCCTGAATACGGAGAAGATTTTGTCGACGATGTGGATTTAGCCTTATTGCATTTTCGCGAACCACTTTCCTTCCCAAGACCTCTCCCGTTGCATTCCACTAAGGATGAACTAGACCAAACTGTGAGTATTTTGGGCTGGGGATTTTATGGTTTGGGAACCACTGGAAGAGAGTATGACGATGGCAAGTTGCGCCTTGCACAGAATAAAATCACCAAAGCTGCTGGCAAGTTACAGTTTGAATTTGAAGATCCACGCTTGTCTGATAGTCGGGCGTTGGACCTGGAAGGAGTGCCCGGCCTAGGCGATAGTGGCGGGCCTGCGCTGATCGAAACTAGCGCTGGTTACTTTCTAGCAGGAGTCGCAGTGGGCGAGTTAGTGACGCCGGGCTTTAGCGAAGAAACTCAGGGTAAATATGGTGCAGTTGCGGTTTACGAGCGCATCTCCAGCCATCTGGATTGGATAAGAAACATTGTAGGAACGGATTAACTGGATTGATGGATATAAATCAACCAATTGACGAACGGTAGGTATCAACATGATTAAGAAGCTTATTTTCACATGCGAAGTATTAATACTTTTGGTAGTGGGTGGCGGTTTTTTTACCTCGATTCACTGGTGAAAAACGGTATTGAAATTGGCGGATCGCAAGTGTTAGGGGCAACGGTTACAGTTGTCTCAGTTTCGATCTCAGCCATCAATGGAACTGGGAGTATCACTGGGTTAAAGATTCAAAATCTGTAAGGTTTTACCCTGGAATATGCCATTGAACGTGGTTCCATAGCGGTAGATCTGGATGTAAGCTCGCTATTATCTGCAACGATTTAAATCGACAGTGTCATTATTTCTAATCCACAGGTTACTTATGAAAATCGGATTACCACAGGCAATATTTGGGCACTGTTGAATAATTTATCCAGCGATAGTAATGAATCCGGTGCTGCAGCCAATGCCTCTTAAGGGACAAGCCTAGGGGTTATAATTGTGGATTTACAGATGATCGACTCACAGGTCAACGTAATGGCCGCTGCGATGACTGCGCCAATACAATTACCTGATGTACACATAGAAAATATTGGAGAGGAGGGGGATTCGGTTTCTTTTCCTGAAGCAAATCGTCAAATACTTGCTGCGTTGAGCAACTCCATACTCAGCCCTAATTTGCCGGACATTGGCGAGCTAACTGAGAATATTGAGGAAAAGCTATAAGAGGGTGTACAGCAAATTGAGGACGCTGTGGGGGGATACTGTAGATGATCTAGTCAATCAATATTTTCTAACCCGTCTCAACACTGCGGCGCGATAGCATATCCAATAGTCTGGAGCTTGCCGGGTTGTCTTAGTATGTGTAGCCGATTCTTGCTATATTGAGGCACTTTAGTAAATTGATAGATTCAGGGGGATCTAGTATGACGATACAAGTAGGAGACGCAATACCGGCTGGAAATTTCAAGGTGATGACCGCAGATGGTCCAACGGACATGAGTACCGATGAGGTATTTTCCGGGAAGAAAGTGGTTTTCTTTGCAGTCCCCGGGGCCTTTACACCAGGCTGTTCCATGACCCATTTGCCAGGTTATGTTGTAAACGCTGACGCCATCAAGGCGAAAGGTGTAGACACAATTGCCTGTATGTCGGTTAACGACGCCTTCGTGATGGGAGCCTGGGGTGCTGCACAAAACGCTGAGGAAATTCTGATGCTTGGAGATGGTAATGGTGAATTTACCCGTGCTATTGGCCTTGAACTTGATGCCAGTGGTTTTGGTATGGGAACCAGAGCCCAGCGTTTCGGCATGATTGTAGAAGGCGGGAAGGTGACACAATTAGGCATCGAAGCACCTGGTGAAATCAAGGTGAGTGCTGCCGAATCTGTATTGGACATTCTGTAATTTCGGTGCATGGGGTTGCTCTCCTTGTTTAAACGGTTATTGGCAATTGGTTTGCTCCTATCAATCGGATACGCATCGACAGTTACCCTACGCACAGAAGTTGAACCTCGGGCAGTTCTAGAAGAGCGGTTTATTTAACGCACTATCGCGCTTGAGCAGACCCTGTAGGATGAAAACCGAATTCAGAATGTGAGCTTCCCGCTCCTGAAAGGCGCAGCAGATTTTTGTCGTTCCAAGGTGATTAAAAGCGTTGGTATGGAAGTCGCTACTGGCTTTGATTTAGAGGAAGACTTTTAGCGCGTTGCCCGTGAGTTATCCATCGGGGCATCAGTTACAGTTATCCTTGTGGCCAGCGAAGGGCCGGCAGCCACTGCCGGCCTAAAAAGAAAAGACATTATTACCGCAGTAAATAATAATCCATTTATGTCAGGTGCTAACGCCTCCGCAGTGTTTTACCGAGAGTGACAAAGAGTTGGCTTTGGTAGTAGCCCATGCATTAGTCCATAACATCATGGGCCATATTGGAAAGAAGTAGCAAAATTATTGGTTGGGTGCAGCCTTCGATATAGCTGCTCACACGTAGGGCTGCAACACCAATGGCTACTTTGGTGAGCTAACGGGTAAGGCTTATACCAAGAATATTGTAGCGGAAGCCGATTATGTGGGGATGTATATATTGGCAAATTCAGGAATGGAACTAGATGGTGCGACTTACTTTTGGCGACGCATGGCCATCGAAAGCCCGGCAAACATTGCTTCTGGGCATACTTCTACCCATCCAGCTAGGGGCAGAAAAATTTCTTGCGTTGGAGAGTATGGTGGAGGAGATAGCCCAGAAAAGAGCGTTAGATGCCCCGTTTAGGCTAGAATTGAAATAATAACAATTAAACAAGAACAACTAAACAAGAACAGAGTTATTTAATGAACACTGAAACAAGAGTGTATCAATCTGTGCGCAATTGTTTAGCTAAAATGTTTTAATTGAAACCGCAAAACCTTAATAAGAAGTAAACAAGATGACAGCAAGGGATGACTAATGGCCGAGCTTACTGGCGATAATGTGAATGAGGGGAAGACCACACCGCTGCGAAGCAAGATTGGGCTTTGGCTTGGCCCATTAGCGTTCGTTTTTATGTTGGTTTTTGTCGACCTAGACCCGGCAAATCCGACAGTTACCCGTATGGCTGCAGTCATCCTCATCATGGCAATCTGGTGGATCACCGAGGCAATTCCTCTGCCGGTTACCGCTTTGTTACCTATTGTGTTATTTCCCTTTATGGGGATTATGCGTGGCAGAGAAAGCTCGGCTGCTAGCAATATCGATTTTGATACCGTATCTATCAGCAATGGCCTGACATCCTCCGATTTCGACATTCTTTTCCCCGGTGTGGCTAGCCAGTATATGAGCTGGATTATATTGCTGTTCATGGGTGGCTTTATAATTGCCATTGCGGTTGAAAAATGGAACCTGCACAAACGCATCGCGTTGCACATTTTAAATATAATTGGCGGCCAACCACACCGGTTGGTGCTTGGGTTCATGGTGGCAACGGGTGGTTTATCCATGTGGCTCTCAAATACTGCAACAGCCATGATGATGATGCCAATGGGCCTGTCGCTGGTTTTATTGTATGAAGAACTTAACCAGAAAATAGTAGCTGAAGGGGGGGTAATTGATTCGAGGGCAGAGAATTTTTCATTAAATTTATTACTAGGCATTGCATACTCTGCCTCCATTGGCGGGTTTGCTACCTTGATAGGCACACCGCCAAATGGCGTGCTCGTCACTCAATTGGGGCAGCTTTTTCCCGAAGCCCCAATTATCAGTTTTCCTGCATGGATGTTGTTTGCATTGCCAATGAGTGCGGTATACCTGGTAATTTCCTGGATTGCGCTTACCCGTTTTATTTTCCCCCTGCCAGCCACAACCCCCTTTAGTGGGCAAGACTTCATCAAGGGAGAAATCGAGAAGTTGGGTGTAATGTCCACGGAAGAGAAAAGAGTGGCTATTGTTTTCGCCTCAGCCGCGGTTCTTTGGATGACCAGGACCAGTAATTTATTTGGGGCCGACGCTCCGGTGCACGGATGGAGCTACTATGTGGATATGCTGGCAACGCGCATAGGTTCTGCGCCCGTTGGTGCTTATATTGATGACGGCACGGTTTCAATCGCGGTAGCGCTGACTTTGTTTATACTTCCTGCCGGACGCCAAATCGGGGGGCGATTAATGGATTGGGATGATGCTAAGAAGGTACCATGGGGAATCCTGCTCATCTTTGGAGGTGGTCTGGCCATAGCGAAGGGTTTCGGCACTTCGGGATTGTCCACCTACGTTGCTGGCCAATTGCAGGTGGTATTAGGAGATGCTAGTCCGCTGGTCATTGTAATGAGCACGGTAGGGTTCATTACCGCACTTACGGAGGTTACATCAAATACAGCTACAATTTCACTTTCGTTGCCAATCATGGCAAGCTTGGCTCAGGCCATTGAAACCCACCCTCTTTTACTGATGATTCCCACCACCCTAGCGGCGTCCTGCGCTTTTATGTTGCCGGTCTCTACACCACCGAATGCCATCGTGTACGGGTCTGGCAGGGTACCAATAATGAAGATGGTTGTGGCTGGAATCTGGCTCGATCTGCTCTCTGTGCTGCTGTTAACAGTATTTGTTTATACTTTGGGGGATATTACGTTCGGCGTATTGGGAGAATTTCCAGCTTGGGCAGTACCGTAAGGGGTGTATTCTGCAAAGCTGATAATTTGATAGATTAGTTCTTGCTTTTACCACTTTGTGCTAGAGGTTCGGTCAGGATTTTTGATTACAGTGGCAGTAGGGTATCCATCGCTGACTATTCCAGGGCTCGCTCTAGACAGTAAAGAATAATAGAAAGCTAAAAGCCAAAATATTATGGCTGATGAATCAACAAAAAAGCAGCATCCGCTAGACTCATGTCCGGCTGATGATGACAATTGTCTGAACCTTTCTGAGATGCAGAAACTTCAGGATGAGATTAAACAGTTATCTGCACTAGTGCGAACTGATGAACTCACCGGGCTTTATAATTTTCGTTATTTTAACCGAGTGCTTGGTTTGGAGATGGAGCGCACAAGACGGTCCGGGGAATCCTGCTGCTTGATCGTGATGGACCTGGACCATTTCAAAAGGGTTAATGATAAGCACGGTCATGAAGCCGGTAATATTGTTCTGACTCATGTCTCCGGGCTAATTAATAAGACCATTCGTCGACTCGATATTGCCTGCCGCTACGGTGGAGAAGAATTCACTCTGATTCTGCCAAATACCACGCTGAAAGCCGGTGTGATATTCGCTAACAGGTTACGACTGGTTATTGGACAATCTCCAATCCAGGCTGGCCAGGTTCGGCTAGGTGTTCAGGCCAGTTTCGGAGTCGATGCCTATAACTCAGGGGACAAATACACCGAAAAGGAGTTTGTTGAAAAAGTTGATGGATTTCTTTATCTCGCTAAACAGACCGGTCGTAATCGTGTGTGCCATGGTGGGTTGCAATACGAAGATAGCAAAACCTAAAGTTCTATTCCAGAATTTCCGAACGTTTCCACTTCCTTTGCCAGATGGTAAAGAATTGCTGCCGTAGCTCCCCAAATACGATATTTCTTGTAATTCAGCTCCAGAATTTTCCGGGGAGTCTGCTTGAATAGCATTGTTGAACTTGAGTAGGAGGTCGGGTTGAGCAGCAATTTAAGTGGCACGTGGAATATATCTGCGACCTCAACGGGGCAAGGAGTCAGGGTTAATCCCGGTTCCACCAGACCGATTACCGGGGTGACACAAAAACCTGAAGGTAGCGCAATATCTCCCAATTGGCCGAGAACCTCGACGTTTTCAGGTTTCAGCCCTATCTCTTCTTCACTTTCACGTAGGGCAGTTTCAATATCATTGTCATCGTGATCTTCCCGAGTGCCACCAGGCAAGCTTATTTGCCCGGGATGGCTGGTTAAATTTTCAGATCGTACTGTCAGAATTATCTGACTCGCTTTGCTGGGCTCAGATCTTGTGACAGGTATGAGAACCGCTGCTTTTCTGAGTGATGCTGAGTCTTCGCGCACGAGTTTATCGACCGACTTGTCCAAGTGGCTAATGCGTTTCCGGTGTTCGGTTTGCGTAGCAACGAGGTAGTCGACTAATTGCTGTAATGTTGGATCTGCTAAGTTATTTCTTTGTCTTTGCATAACCCCATTGTGGAGCTCAAATTAGGAAAAAACCACTTTCCAGATAAAAGAATGCCGATGGTTAGTCGGCATTCTTTATTACTGTACAAGCTAAATAAACTCTTGTCAGATTATTACAGCTTCCAATTCAAAGACAGGAAAGCGCGGGCAAGTTCACCCGTGAAATACCTGTCTCCACCAAACGAGGTCCAATCCGCACGCTCCGCATAGTCCTTGTTGGTTAGATTTAAAATATTTAGCGCGATATCCAAATCATCACTTATCCGATATTGAGTTCGAAGGTTGAAAATACTATGCCCACCGTAATCAGCTGTATTTTCGGGATTGGTGTAGTACTCACCCATGTTCATCATTTCCAGTTCTGTAAATAAGTCAGCATTGACTCGCCACTGTAGACGCAGATTTCCGAACGAACTAGGGGCAGAATCAAGCTCATTACCTTTAATATCTATGCCACCTGAAATTTGTGAATTCTCATAGGTGTGGCCTGCAAAGTTAAAGGTGCCCCTGAAAGTAAGGCTGCTGCTGATATCGTAACCGGCTGCGAACTCGATCCCCTGATGTTGGGTATGATTGCCGTTCAGGGTTTCTCGGGAACTGTTGGTCAGAATTTCATTTTCCTTATCCATGAAATAAACAGTGGCTGAGTAATCCCAGTTGTTGCCGGTGCCCGTGAACCCGAATTCATAGCTGTCAAGCTCGACTGAATCCAGTTCGGCAACTGTTTGTCCATTTTGTAAGCGGTACATTTCGGTAGCTTGCGGCGCACGGAAGCCACGTTGCACCCGTATTTGCGCACTGTGATTGTCGTTTATTGCATAACTAAGACCCAGTTTGGGTGACCAGTCACCAAAGCTGTCATCACGATCAGCCGGTCGGCTATAGCGACAGCCGCCAAATCTACAGGCAATACCATCTTGTTTGGTGCGCCCGTCCAGACCATTGTTAGTGTAGTCATAGCTGACACGCTCATAACGCAGTCCCAGAGAGAGATCCCAATCTCCGTTATCTCGTTCGTAGTTCATAAATACTGCTGACTGTCTCGCTTCTACGTCATAATCGTAATGCAGGCCCTGGGGAAGAGTATTTCTCAAAAAGGCAGAGCGATAGGCTGGCATTGGGTTTGGCTGAAATTGCTTGAGGCCGCCATCGGTAGTCTCCGCGTCAATACCCCAGGCGAAGGTAGCATCGCCCACGAGGTCTTGATAAGCGGCAAACTGAAAACCAAAACTTTGGTGATTGGTATCCTCAGTAGGCGTTCCCGGCAGGAAATGTTGAATAAAAGTCATATTCACGTCGCGGAAATAAGGTGTGAGTACAACGTCCCATCCGTTCATTTCTGCACTTATGCTGGTCCACGCGCGGGTACTTTTGCTGTCCCGGTAAGCGTCAGGATTGGGGTTGGTGTCCTGCAAAGAACTATCCTTGTAGGCGTCCGGACCGACAACATAGCCCGCAGTTTCCTGATTTAGGTTTACTGTAGTAAAACCACCGTCTAATCGCAGGTTGTTATCCGTTGTGTATTGATACAGCCAGCTAAATTTCTGTTGATCGACACCACTGTCGTCACGCCAACCTTCCTCGTTAATCCCATTGACTAAAACCAATTGTTTGAAATTACCGTAATCATGGCCGAATGCGCCCCGGACGCGAGCGAATCCTCGGGGACCTGTTTCGATCCCAATTTCGGCTCGATCGCCAGGCTCTGGGAGCAACACGTTAATCATGCCATGTACGGCATTGGAGCCATAAAAAGCGGAACCCGGCCCGCGGATGACCTCGATCTGGTCTGCGTTCTCAGAGTGCGTGTCGAACATTTCGTTTACGTTGCAAAATCCATTGGCACGTACGGGTATACCTTGCTCTGCAACCAGAAATTCGCCACAGGCGCCGGCGCCGGTTAGAACAGCGGAACGAATCGCTGCCAGGCTCTCCTGGCCACTACCTCGTTGTATATTGACTCCAGGCAGACGATTTAGCGCCTCTTGATAGTGGGTATGACCAACTAATTGCAATTCCTCCTCGGAGAGCACGGCTACGCTGGCATTTACCTCAGCAAGTCCTTCGGACCGCCTGGAAGTGGAAACAACCTGAATTTCTTCAATCGCGGCCTGTCCGGATTGCGCCATAGCGGGGATTGCAGTAACAGCTGTTGCGGATACGATACTTGTAAATAGTAATTTTCTAATCATATAACTCTCCAATGCGGAACTTTTAGCTCGAAAGAACGCTTTGCTCTTGGGGGCAGCTGTCTGCGCTAGGTTCTATTAGCTTCGATTTCATGACCCGTAATGTATTTTTCACTATCAATCAGTATGATAATACGTATAACTTGGCGGTTATATTTGCAAGGCGGGAATATAGCATAGGCGGTTATATTTGCAAGGCGGGAATATGACATAAAACTTAGATAGTTGCCTCACTCCCCCGCCTTTGCGCTGTTTATCGTTACCACGTAAACTGACGCTCGAATTCGGCCTTGCACAAATGTTTGGTGTTATCTTGGAGGAGTTTAGTTAGATGAAGACCAGAATCACTGAAATGTTGGGCATTGAACACCCCGTTGTGCAGGGTGGTATGCAATGGGTTGGCGTAGCAGAGATGACTTCTGCGGTATCCAATGCTGGAGGGCTAGGCACACTTACCGCGCTTACCCAGCCAACGCCTGATGCTTTATTAAAAGAGATTGAACGGTGCCGGAATATGACTGACAAACCTTTTGCAGTTAATCTGACTATCTTGCCGACAATAAAGCCGGTGCCATACCAGGAGTATGCACAGGCGATCGTTGACTCAGGCATAAAAATTGTTGAGACAGCCGGCCGCAACCCAGAGTCGTTTTTGCCTATGTTTAAGGCAGCGGGTATTAAGGTAATTCATAAATGCACATCGATCCGGCACTCATTGAAAGCGGAAAAAATTGGCTGTGATATGGTCAGCGTTGACGGGTTCGAATGTGCAGGTCATCCCGGTGAGGACGATGTAACGAACTTAATATTATTGCCACTTGCTGTCAGGCGATTAAAAATTCCCTTCCTAGCTTCTGGTGGTCTAGGTGATGGCAGGGGGCTGGCGGCAGCGCTGGCGCTGGGTGCGGAAGGTATAAATATGGGCACCCGTTTCATGGTTACGCAAGAAGCGCCAATTCATGAAAATGTGAAACAGAAAATGGTCGATGCCAGTGAGCTGGACACGTCGCTTATATATCGCTCGTTACGTAATACAGCCCGTGTGTTCAAAAATAGGGTGGCCGAAAAGGTACTGGAGATTGAATCCCGTGATGGCGATACGAATTTTGAAGATATCTCTTCCCTCGTTCAGGGTATTAAGGGGCGGGAATTGTTTAACGATGGTGAGCTTGACAAAGGTCTCTGGTCTGCGGGTATGGTAGTTGGCTTGATTGATGATATTCCTACTTGCGATGAATTAGTGTCTAGAATCGTGTCAGACGCTGAATCGATAATTGGCGAAAGACTTGCTGGGTTGCTGCGGACCTGACATCACTCAGGGCAGCACGTCCGAGCAAAACCTGACATTGGCGGAAGAAAATTCATGCAAATAAAAGACAAGGTGGTAGTAGTTACCGGTGGTGCCAGTGGCATCGGTAAATCGCTTTGTGAGCGATTCGCGGAGGAGGGTGCCAGAGCAATTGTTGTTGCCGATATTGATCAACAGGGAGCTGAAACTACTGCTGAGAACCTCGCTTCCAGCACGGCAGCTTTAGCGGTAAGAGTCGATGTTGGTAATGAAGGACAGGTAAATGGGCTAGTGACTCGCACCGAAAAGGCTTTTGGTCAGATTGATTTGTTTTGCTCGAATGCCGGAATACTTACCCTTGGTGGGGAGAATGTTGCCACGGGTGAGTGGCAGAAAATTTGGGATATTAATGTCATGGCCCATGTCTTCGCTGCACGTGCCGTGCTGCCGGCCATGCTGGAGCGTGGTGAGGGCTATTTACTGAATACTTCGTCCGCCGCTGGTTTGCTAAGCCAGGTGGGTTCTGCGCCTTACTCTGTAACAAAACATGCGGCTGTCGGTTTTGCTGAGTGGCTATCCATTACCTATGGTAATCGGGGAATAAAGATTTCGGTTCTGTGTCCACAGGCTGTAAGAAGCAAAATGACCGCTGGTGGTGATGGCGGTGTTGCTGGGATGGACGGTATGTTGGAACCTCACCAGTTAGCTCAGACTGTAATCGAAACCTTGGGTGAGGAGCGCTTTCTGGTGCTACCGCATCCCGAGGTGTTAACCTATATGCGTAGAAAAACCGATGACTATGATCGCTGGCTGGGAGGTATGCGGCGATTGCAGGATCAGTTTGCAGAAGCTTATCGCAAGTCTGAGGAAGACCAAAAAGCTGAGTGAGTTTTCCATGCAACATGCTGTGCACTATTCCCTTGAAAATTGAGGACCTTGAGATGACAAAGCCCATAAAGCGAATGTTAATAAAGATACTGTTCATTCTGGTTTGTGCTACGCCCATAGTTAGCCAAGCACAGGAGAGGATTGCGCTTGCCGATGGCTCCATATTGAATGTGTTTATGGTGGCGTCAGTAGAAAATATTGAGGAGCCCAGACCCCTGGTGATTCTCATGGGCGGGGGTGCTGGCAATGTGTCAATTTCTCAGGACACGTCTCGCTGGTTAGGTACTGGATTTGCAGCACGTGGCTGGATGGTCGCGGTACCGATATCGCCGAACAATCGATCTTTTCGAGGCAGTGAAAATAATCAGAAAATTTCAGAGCTGATCATTGAGTTGCAAAAACGTGATGACATAGCAAACGGCAAGGTACTTCTGGCCGGCGTTTCCAATGGAGGTATGTCGGCGCTGGAAATTGCTCGTCGAAATCCTGAAAACTATTTTGGTGTGGCCGCAATTCCGGCTGTATCAGATGCCAATACCAAAAACTCTGCGTTGGCCGGCTTTCCAGTCTATCTTCGGATAGGTGGTGCTGACCAGTTAGGCTGGGCGGATCAGTTTGAGGAAACTGTTGCCAGTTTCAGCGAAGCCGGGGTTGATCTTGATGCTGATATTCTTGGTGGCGCACCCCATATGTTCAGAATGGATTGGAACACTTTAGAGCCGTGGCTGGCTGGTGTGAAGAACTGAAATCATTCTTTTCTTCTACCCACTACTGCTTGCTATCGAGCGCCCGCAACAATTCCAGCAGCCATCGCATAATTTTTTCGATAGTTGCTCTAAACTAGCTACTTTGACGCTTCCTCCATTTCCAGCCTGCGTGCGCCTGCCAGTATGCCTGGCATTGCATAATTGCCCTCATGACAGGCGTATTCGTACAAACCGTCAGCGGTGCTGTAAAAGCTCAGCTCTGCGGTCCAGGGCTGGCTGTATATGTTGCTGTCCTCAACTGTAAATTGATAGAAGACTTCATCGTCTGAGTAGCGGCTGAATCGTTCGATAATGCGGCCGGCCTTGGTGATGGGTACGGAACTCTGACTCAGTTGCAGGGGATGGATGTTGACAGTTTCCACTACCAATTGATCGTTTTCATACCAGCCAACAGAATCACCAAACCATTGCTCTAGCGCGACTGGCCGTCGTTGGGATCGGGCTTGTTCGGGTGAATCAAAGATGGGAATGATGCGGGCATCGTGGACCATTTCCACATTGATCATGACGTAGTTCTCAGTCTGTACGAATTGGTAGGTATTGTTGTACAGAGCGCCCATCATTCCTGGTCCCGCCTTATTGCCAAACCCTATCAGACAGCGTTCTGCATTAGGAATCGCTTCCGGACCGCGTGCGTCGCCGAAACCGGTAGCATAGCGGGAGCCGAAATCGCGTCGTTCGAAATCGTATTGCGGATTTTCCAGGCGCGGGACTCGCCCGTTCTCCGGATTAACTATGTAAGAAGTACGATACTCGCCCTTGACCCGAGCTAGGTTGGAGCCGGGATCGACCCAGAAATTATTGTACGCCCTGGTGCCGAAGTCATCTCCTGACGCGTCAGGTGTATCATTAACACCATCACCTTCGTCAAAGCCACCTTCAAGACCACCAATCGGCACGCTGGCAGCAAGGACTCGAGCCTCCTCCGCCGACACGACTAGGGATTCCACCCCACTTCGACGCGAGAGACTGGTTAAAGATGCGTTAGTCCAGATACCTTCCAAGTCAGGCCGCTCGGTGTTCTGCGCCAGGGCCGAAGAGCAGGCCAGCGTGCTGCAGACCAGTATAGACCCGGCTCGGGCGGTATGCTTTAGCAGGAATATCATTTGTTGTCTCCTAGGATTTTTACCCGCGTGACAGGATAAATGGGATTAGATTAAAAATACAGCGGTATTAAAACCTTCTCTATATTAACCAATCAATAATTTGGGTAAGACTGTTGCTCGGTTCCATTTTTTCGATGATCATTTATTTAAATTTACCTTAGCTTCTTTATATAGGAGTAATTGTTTAGTGAATAAATTAATCCTTCGCCGTCTCTAATGATCCAGCGAAGCCTTTCGTAGGAGTCTTCCCGGTGTGGTGCATTAACAACCGAGCCCATTAGCGGATTAACCCCTTCGCTAAAAACCACCTCAACTTCATCATCTCGATTAATTTAATCAGCAGGCATAAATAAATCTCTAGGTTGTGATTCAGCCGTTTAATTTGGCATCATAGTATTATTGGAAGTTGAATCAATAAATCAAGCGATTATCGGTTAGCCGTCTTCATTCTCAAATCTGGCTCCCCTTATAAATAATCGCTGAGTGTTAGTTATTTCCACTCACTTGCAGGTTCCGATGAATCTGATGTCAGGAAGCGGATCAAGTCCTCATGGAACTGGTCGGGGATTTCAATCTGGGGCGCATGGCCAACACCTGGGTACAAATGCAAGACGCCGTTTTGTAGTTCAGTCGCAACATGTTTGGCCGCAGCGGGGAAATCATCCACCAGCTTATCGTCTTCACCGCCAATCACCATCGCTTTGCTGTCGATGTGCTGCCAGTCATAGACAACCGGGTCGTTATACATCATCTGACCAACCATGCGACGAACCTTGGCGAAGTTATGGTAATCTCCGCTGAGCGTTTGACCATACTGGCGACGCACGAATTCCAGATGAGCTGGTGGCCAGTAATTGGTGAAGTAATTCTGGTGCCCCCGCAGAATGGATCTGTAGGTGGCAACGCCAGGGTCGGAGCCTAGAGGATCTGTCCAGGATCTGTTCTGGCGAGCATCTGTAAGCCCGATCTGATTCACCATTACCACGTGGGTAGTGATTTCTGGGAAAAGCATGGCAAATCGACTTACGACCATACCCCCCATGGAATGACCGACGATTGCTGCTTCCTCGATGCCAAGCTCGTCCAATAAGTCTTTCATGTTGGCGGCGACAAAATTGAAGTTGTAGGGTATCAGCGCCTTGGAAGACTTGCCGTAACCAATACGGTCTACTGCCACTACTCTGAAACCAGCTTCTGCAAGCGCCTTTATCGTAGGTGTGTAGGCTTCCGAATAGAAATTGTTGCCGTGCTGCCAAAATACAGTCTGACCGTTGGCTGGCCCGCTTGGCGGGACATCCATATAGGCCATACGCATTTTCTCACCATATCGATTTAACTCCAGGAAGTGTACGGGGTAGGGATAGGGTATCTCTTCAAAATTTAGTGACACCGGACCCCAATCGGCCGGGGCTTCTGGTGGTGGTTCAGCTGGCCAGTTATCGGCGGCAAAAGCAGGAAAACTAAAAAGGACAACTAGGGCGGTGATCACGCTACCGTAAGCAAAATTATGATTAGAAAACATTGATATCTGTACCTGTGCTTGTGGTTTAAAAGGTTCCAGAGGATAAGAGTTATTTTGCTGGAAGTCCATGGGCAGTTTTAAAACAACACAGGTTAAGCAACAAACCCCCTGGCATTAACTCTATTTTAGGTTGTATGCTTGCAATCGACCTCACTTGCCAGAATGAAGTTAAGGCGTAATAGGGTGTTTGAAGATAAGTGGGTTGTGTCTACTTCTGACAAACACTGAATTTTCTATCTGGCTAGGCTGTGCTGATTGGCTTATTGCTCTTTTGCCTGTTTCTCTAGAGCACGAGCTACCCGTAGGATATTCTCTAGGCCATGGTTGCCTTCATGGCAGGCAAATTCATAGATCGAGTTATCGGTACTTACCATGGGGAGCGACACGGTCCAGGGATGTTCCCAGGTAGTGGGATCATCGACGGTAAATTCATAGTGCAGCGTTTCGTCACCGGTGCGGGTAAAGCGCTCTACCAGATGCAGGTTTGCACTAGCGCGACGGAAATTTGTCTTCTCCGAGAAATTGGTAGACTCTACTACCAGCGTATCACCTTCCCAGTGACCACGTGGATCACCGTGCCATTGGGTTACGCTGTCTGGGATATGAGGTCTGCCATCGAGTGGTACGATACGAATATCATGCACCATTTCATTAAGGATTAGCACTGATGTTGGTGTCTGCACAATTTGAATATTGTTGTTATAGGCTTGTGGCAACATCCCCTGTGGAATACCCCAGGTAATACAGCGTTCGTTCAGGCTACGATCTGTCCAGCTATCGGCCGGCCCCCGACCTTCGCGAGCGCGGGCTCGAACTGCCATGCGTTCAGCCGAGGCTGGCGTATAGTCTGGGATTCGGCCATTGGGTGGGTCGACAACAAGCGAGGTCTGGCCGCCAGCAAGGACGGTTGTTCCATAGTCAAGATCTGCGGGGTCATGCACCGAAATGCCACCGCGACTGGTATCCAATGGTCTGCCATCAGTGCGGGCGGCGCTGGCTTGTTCCCAGGCGCGAATTTCATCCGGTGTAGCAAATGCTTTCTCAGCGAACCGTTCTGGGCGCTCCAGAGGGGTGATGGTACGCCGGTCCCACACACCTTGCAGATTGGGGTGTCCCCACGCTGTGCTATTCGCGTGGTAGATTTTTTCGTTTGAATTGAGCGACTGCCCACTGCTTGTGGTTGATGTGAGTGCTAACATCAATGCCAGCACCGGAGCCAGAAACCATAGGGCGGTTCGAACTACGGGTATTCGTTGTGTAAACATGTTTACCTCCCATTTTACGCAGTCTTACATATTGTAAACCAATCGTATACTGTTCCCGGTAATTCAATACGGCTCCACCACTCACCCAACCGCCTGTTTTGCCGATAACTGCGAGCATAACTCACTATATTTACGAAATTTTTCTCTTGAAAGAGTAAACACATGCTAGCTAATTTATTACATGTTGTCACAGTTTTATAGAGCAATTGCTCTAGACATCGCCGCTGTGAAGTTCTATTTTATGGTGGTCAAACGCGATACAGATGGCTCCACTGTTCAGTAAATTAAATTCTTCATTATATTGACTAAGGCAGTTTTATTTTTAATTGCAGACCAATCCGCCGGCCATTCAATAAGAAATATAAACTGGTTGATTCATCAGTCAAAATTAAAATAATCATCATTGAATATGATCAGTTTTAATTGAAATTGTTGTCTAGCCAGTTTGAGATGCTAGGCTATCAGGATGTAACAGCATTTGATGAAGGGACAGGCGAATCTTTTCAAAAAGCTTAAGGAAGATAACTTCACACGTGGGCTATTACTTATCAGCAACACGGGAGAGCGACGCGTAAAACCAACTGCAGATCGAAAGTTTCCTTTTAATTTGAATATAATTGGGCATTTAAAAAAGTCGGCACAACAGGGAGCACTGCAAAGAACTCTTACCAAGTTTTCCCTCAAAAAAGAGAATGTTGCGGGTAGTTCAACAAAGCAACACTACACCACCGACAGATTGGTGCAGGCAATCGAAGCCGGTGAACTGCGTAACGTGTATCAGCCCAAAGTACTGCTTAGTGCGGGCGAGCTCGTGGAGGTGGAAGCGCTGGTGCGATGGGAGCACCCGCAAGATGGTATGATTCTTCTAGGCCAGTTTATTGGTCTGGCCGAAGAGAGTAGTTTGATCGACAATATTGCTCGCCAAGTAGTGCGTAATGCGCTGGTAGACAGCACCTGCTGGAAAGACCTTGGTACGTAAATCACTGTGTTAGTTAATATCTCAATGTATAACCTGAACACTAGGGATTTTGTGAATTACCTAGAGAGCAAACTTTCAAGATTCGGTGTCCAGCAAAGCAAATTATGGCATTCAGGAGGTTTGTTGAAGGAATAAACGTTCCACTATATTTAATTAGATACCAATAAAAGTCCTTGTCAAAACATTGCAAGTTCTCATTAACATGACTAGGATTTCTGCAATAATCGGGATTACCAGATCGAAGGTAGTGAAACAGAGAGTATTTCCTCTTTATCGTTCTTATTGCTTTTTCCAATTTTGCAGAGTTAAATATGGGCTTATATTAACTATCGACCGCCCCGGGTATCTTGTAAGCTATTGGCCCTATTAATCTGCTGTTTCTGGCGTCAAGTTTTTACCCCGAATAGCCTACTGGCATGGTTGATTGTTCTGTTATTTGTACCCTCGGCAGAGTTTCAATGCTAATCTTGCTTTAAATTGCAGTGTCCTAATAGAATAGAGTAGCGCGATGTTTCTACAGCAGCCTATGATAAGTCCGAATTATAAAAAATATTTTTATCTTCAACTTGAGTATTCACAGGGGTTCGTTGGCGTGTTGGCGGCAGTCAGCTTGCTCTTCATCTCCAGTGTTGATGTAAAAGCGCAGGAAGTTCCCCACTACGAAGCCGATCCTTCCTGGCCCAAATTACCCCTAGGTGATCGCTGGCTCACTGGTGGTCTGGGCGGGATATGTATAGACAGCCAGGATCATGTCTATATCCTCAATCGCCAAAACGTGGTGCCAGATGACCTGGATGGTGCGCAGCTGGCACCACCGGTAATCGAACTTGATCCAGAAGGGAATGTGGTTGGAGGCTGGGGAGATCCGGAACAACTTGGGGATCGGCTTCACGATTGTCATGTGGATAACAATCAGAATGTTTGGGTCGTTGCTGCAGCGACCGGTGTACTGCGTAAATATTCCAGCGATGGCAACGAGATGTTGTTACAACTTGGGGAGTCAGGACAATATGATTCCACCGATGGGTCTCGTCAGGGTAGCCCCTTAAATTCCGATCGGGCCCAGTTCTTCTTGCCAGCTGCACTCGATGTGGATGCCGATACAGGGGATATTTATGTGGCCGACGGGGAGCTACCTGGAGGCAACCAACGCATTGCTGTACTGGACCGCAATGGGCAGTTTCTGCGCCAGTGGCCGCTGCATCGTTCCGATTCAGAACGAGATATTAGACCATTGCCACATTGCCTGCGCCTGTCTAACGACGATCTGGTATATGTCTGTGATCGCGAGGCTGATCGGATTCAGGTGTTCGACCAAAGCGGCAGCTTCATTCGCAATATCGATCTTGCCTTTCAGCCCTACACTTCACCCGCAGGTCGTCCTAGCGGAAATCGTGGTTCCGCTGTGGTGCTGGCGTTTTCTCCGGACCCGCAGCAACAATTTATTTTCGTTGTTAATCAAAATAGCGTGATGATTGATGTGGTGGGTCGCCAGTCTGGCCAGCTGCTAACAAGCTTCGGAGATGGTCCGGGAAGGTATCCCGGGCAGTTTACCCTGCCCCATGGAATCGCCGTAGATTCGGCTGGCAATGTCTATGTAGCCGAACAGGAAGGGCGACGGATTCAGAAGTTCAGAATTGTTGCCCCTGACTAGATTCTGTTAGCACATAACATTGAAAGACAGGAAATCCTGTATCAATTAATGGAGTCTTACCATGCAGCGTCGTCAGTTTTTATCACGGCTAGGAGTCGCCCTGGCACCGATTACTTTCCCTATGTTCGCGCTGGCCCAGAGTGATCGGCCGCGCATCACCGATATTCGTGTACACCGCATGAAGACCCTGGGTGAAACCGGCACCATGGAGTCAGCCTGGGCGCCGGGCAGACCATATATACGACGCATCGGCGGTGGCACTGTAACTGAAATCCTGACCGATCAGGGTATTAGTGGTATTGCACCAGGATTAAGTGCGGCTGGTGTTAACCAGATGAAACAACTATTGGTTGGTAAGGACCCATTCGATAATGAAGCCCTGGGGCACCAGATGCGATACACCAATGGCGCAGCCAGTAACTGGCGCGATGTTGGCTGTGTCGAAATTGCTCTTTGGGATATCGTCGGCAAAGTGACAGGTCAACCTCTTTATAAGCTGTGGGGAGCCGCCAAGGAAAAAGTACCCGCCTATGCAAGCATGATTCAGCTTTCCACTCCCGAGGAAAGAGCAGAAACAGCAGTTAGACTAAAAGAAGAAGGTTGGCAGGGAATTAAAATTCGATTGCATCACCTGGAAATGAAAGAAGATATTCGAACTATCGAAATGGTACGCAATGCTGTGGGAGACGACTTTACTATTATGACCGATGCCAACCAAGCACAGTCCAGCGGTATCTGGCAGCCAGGTGTGCAATGGGATTTTACCCGGGCATTGGATACAGCGCGGGCACTTAAAGAGATGAACGTCTATTGGTTGGAAGAACCCTTGCGCCGTTACGATTTCGATGGCCTGGCGGAATTAAATAGGGCAACTGATATAGCGCTGGCCGGTGGTGAAAATAACCAGGGTGTGCAAGAATTTTTGTGGATTATCGAAAAGGGTGTATATGACATCTTGCAACCGGAAATCCTGGTAACTGAAGGCGTGCAGGGGCTCAGAGCCGTCGCGGCCCTTGCATTGGCCCATCATAAACAGGTGATTCCACACCATGGCGGCGGGCAGCTCGGTACTATCGCCCAATTGCACATGATTGGCACCTGGCCACATTGTCCTTGGGTGGAAATTATGAATGATCCACCAATTTCGCCCTACACCAATGGCTTCGCAATTATGGAGAACCCACCGATGGTGGATAGCGAAGGGTTTCTGCCAATGCCGCAGGAACCTGGCCTGGGCGTCAGTATCAACCGTGACCTGATAGAATGAGTCCATACTCAGTTATATTACTGCCAAACACAATCAGTGGCGAAATACGGCACCGATAATTTATCCGAGTGACGCGGAGCCGTTGCGTAATCATAAGGTAGAGATTTGAAAATGAAAAAGTGGACATTAATTGCTTTGCTTTGTTTTACCACCCATGTTGGTGCACAAACCTTAGAAGATGAAGCGGTAGCCTGGCTGCAGGAATTCATTCAAATAGACACAATCAATCCCCCGGGTAATGAATCGCGGGCGGTAGATTTTTACGCAAAGATATTCGAGGCTGAGGGCATCGAATTCGAATCGGCGGAAAGCGCACCTGGCCGAGGAAATATCTGGGCGCGGTTAGAAGGAGGTGACGAACCCGGTTTGATAATGCTACAGCACACCGATGTTGTGCCCGCTGAAAGGGAGTATTGGTCCACCGATCCACTGTCAGGTGAGATTCTCGACGGTTTTATTTGGGGGCGCGGTGCGCAAGATATGAAGGGTACTGGAATATCACAGCTAGCAACATTTTTAAGTTTGCATCGATCGGGGCTTCCTCTTAATCGGGATGTGGTGTTTTTGGCAACGGCAGACGAAGAGGCTGGCGGTTCTTTTGGGGTTGAGTGGTTAATTAAAAATCGGCCCGGAATTTTTGCGGGCGCGGGGCTGTTGATTAATGAAGGCGGTGGTGGCAGCAGAACAAACAATCAAGTTGTGTTCGGGGTCGAAGTCACGCAAAAAGTTCCGGTTTGGTTGCGCCTCACTGCTATTGATACGCCAGGCCATGGCTCTTCTCCCAGAACAACTAGTTCGGTAACACGCATTGTATATGCACTTAATACTCTTATGGAAAATCCCTTTCCGCCACGTATTATTCCGCAAGTGGCGTCTTATTTCTCTGGGCTATCTTTTACGATGGATAGCCCGTGGGCAGAGGCTTACGCAGACATTTCAAGCGCAATTCGCGAGCCAGGTTTTCTGCAAGCGTTTCAGAACATTCGCCCTGGTCACCATGCACTGACCAGGGATACCTGCTCAATGACTCGCATGGGCGGTTCCAGTAAGATAAATGTCATTCCACCGGAGGCATGGGCGGAGATTGATTGCCGAATTCTGCCAGATAGGCCAGCAGATGAATTTATTGCAAACCTCAGAAATATGGTAGCAAGTGCAGGTGTTGAGTTAGAGGTCATCATGGCATTTACACCTGCGATTTCGGCGACCAACTCAAGACTTTATCAGTCCATTGAGAAAGTGACGCGGGAAATGCATCCAGGTTCAAGGGTATTGCCTTCGGTCACAACCGGATTCACAGACAGTCATTTCACCCGAGATATGGGAATTGTCAGCTATGGTTTTAATCCCATGATTAACGTCAGCGGTGTACCTTCAGGAGTGCATGGCAACGACGAGCGAGTGAACGAGGCTGCATTTCGTCGTGGCGTAAGCGACATGAGAGCAATTATCAGAGATCTCGTGGCTAACTAATAAGATGGCCTTACCCAAAAGCATTGGGGAAACCGCAGATATTTGAATCGGATTGCAGTCTAAAACCTATTGCCAGTAGAGTAGGAACGAGATGAACTTGTGTGCGGCAGTTGGCAACAAGTTTATTTAGCGCAGATTTAACATAAAACAATTCTAGCTAAACTAACATGGTCTATCATTTTATTCTGTCCTCATGGAAAAGGGAGGGTCACCATTGTTGTTGGCGGCTGCTTATAAAACAATGGCTGGAACCTCGGCGGTATTTCTGTCCGCTGACTATGACAAGGCTAAGCCGGTAGAAAGAGATGGTTTGATCTGGTCGGCGGCGGAATTACACTTGGAACAATTTCCCTCGCAACACCAGTAAAATCGGCAATGTCTACTGTGCTAGCGCTTGAAGGTCTGGAAGAATATGATCTCCTCGTTGACGGCGACCTGCGCCAGGTCTAGTAGGTAGTTGCTGACTTTGTTTGCTTTAGCCTTATTCACGGCTGGATTCAGATAATTCAACAAACCCACCTTGGTAAAAGCGCCTGAAAACTCCGAGCTAATTGCTACCATAAAAAGTATGCTCTAGTCTGTATACATTGGCTAAGTCATTACGCTGTCAAAGACTTACTATCACTTGATATGGGGGGAAACTATGTCACCTAGTCGAAGAGATTTTTTAAAAGGTGCCGCTTTGGCAACGGTTGCGACTAAGGTAGTCGGCCCGGCTAACCAGCGCCGGGTTCAGGCCCAGGTGATTGAAAGCCCGCCAATAAAAATGGCACAGACCGCTTATCTGAATATAGGCTACGAAGAACATGGCGATAGTGAAGGTAATGGTGATGGCTTCCCCATCTTGCTGCTGCACGGCTTTCCCTATGATGTGCGATCGTTTGACGGTGTCGTGCCGCCTCTGGTCGAAGCGGGGTTCCGCGTGCTTGTGCCCTATCTGCGGGGCTATGGACCCACGCGATTTCGCGACCCTGCGGCGCGGCGCGTGGCCGAGCAAGCTGCAATAGCACAGGATGTGATCGACTTTGCTGATGTGCTGGGTTTAGCGCAGTTTGCTACGGCAGGATTTGACTGGGGTAATCGGGCAGCCTGCATCACCTCAATTCTTCATCCTGAACGGGTGAGAGCGCAAGTAGCTATCGGCGGCTACTCTGTACAGAACACGCTCACTCAGGGGCGGCCGGGACCAGCGGCAGTTGAAGAGAGACTCTGGTATCAGTGGTACTTTAATACCGAACGCGGGCGAGCTGGGCTCGAGGCCAACCGTCACGATATTATTCGTCACTTATGGGATACCTGGTCACCAAACTGGGACTACACCGATGAAGCCTATAGTCGGTCAGCCCCTTCATTTGACAATCCAGATTTCGTTGACGTTGTAATCCATTCCTACCGGCATCGCCACGTGAATGTTGCTGGAGAACAACGTTTTTTAGAAGTGGAACGCCAGTTGGCAGAACGACCTGTGATTGAAGTGCCAGCGATTGTGTTGCGCGGTGGGGACAGTGGATTTGGTCGGCCTTCAGAAAACCCAGCTGGGGACCAAGCCAGATTCCCTAATCTGCTTGCGCGACGAATCGTCGAGGGAGCTGGTCATGACCTGCCAGCACATCGACCAGAAACCGTGTCGGATGCGCTGCTGGAGCTACTATAGATTCTTCGTTGGCGCTATTGATCAGGCGTCGCGGTCCTATGGCTTGTTGACGATAAGTTGAAACTTGCCGGTTTTTTCATTGACCGGTAAATTATCCACTATAAGTACATCGAAGCGCACGTTCTCCATTAGCTTTTGTGCCAGGATTTCATGCAAGCGGGATTCGGTCGCATCAAAGGCGGCCTTGCGCCCATTTTCATCCAGAGATGCATCGGGGCAAATAGCAAACTGAAAGCTGGTGTTGTCGATCAGTCGCATTTGGAACCGGCTTACACCAGGAATAAATAATTCGATAATGGTAAATGCGCTGATAAAATCTTCGCTGCCATCACGATTTAGAAACATGGGTACAATTTCAGTTCTTCCAACCAGCGAGTGAACTAGGCGATAGGGTGCGATAGAATTATCATTTTCGACTAGGCGTAAAATATCCGACATGCGATAGCGAATTAGTGGCAAGGTGTAGTTGAACAAATTGGTTACTATGGAATGATCATCATATAATTCATAAATTAAATCGTCATCATACAGTTCCATGGTTTTATGATCTGCGCTTGAGAATGCCATCTTCAAATGTTCTGAACAGCCATAAGCATTGCCGATCTGACAATTGAAAGCTCTAGTAAATAAGTCACGATCCGCATCCGATTGGGATTCGCCTCCGCTGACAACTGCGATGGGAGAAATTTTCAATTCACCACTTAGTTGCTTCTCTGCCAACATTTTTATTGCTGTGGTGTATCCGGATATAAAATCTGGTTGAAATTCATTCAGGTGGGAAATGACTTTGGGTAGCGGGTCATTGACTTCATTGAAAGATGATTTTGCCAACCATTTGATGGGTCTACGCCGTATTATGCTAACCATGGAGACGCCCGCAAAATGGCCGCCGATAGCACCAAAGTAAGCCATTCTTAGGCGCCGGAAGCCGATTTTTAGACCCCATGGTCGCCGCTGCCTTGGGCCCTGAGTGAGCCCTCGGCCCCAGTCTGCCTCTGAGAATACAAAGTAACCAATTTCTCCGGAGGAGCCTGAGGTATGCACCACATGATACATGTTATAAAGCAAGTCATTGGGGTCTGTGGAGTGACTTAAAAATTCTGAGATGACTTGCTTGTTTATACGACGGTCAGTAACAATGTCATCAAAATTTTCAATTAGAATTGATTTGCTTAGTACTGGAAAATCTCCCGGAGTGCATGTCGCCGGGTCAAGAGCACGCTCCCGGATTATTCGCTGATAATACGGTGAATGATTTGCCGCATGCTTAACCAGTTGATGAAATTTCTGTAATTGCAATGTTTCGAGCTGAGGACGAGTCATTTTCTTATTTTGACCAAGCTCGAGACGCTTTCGGATCATAGTAAATAACAGGCCTGCCATCTTTAATCTCCAGGCGTAATTTTGGGCTCAGGAAGTAGTGTCAATTAATAGGACGTCACAGTCTGTTGGCAGGATCTTAAGTACTGTAGAGATTCAGCAGCCTAGCCTTCCGGGGACCCTCACTCGGTCGGAAGTCATATCTTTTGATGGAATTAGTTGCCCCTAATGTGAAGCGTACGCTCTCCTTATTCGACCGGTTCGATTCGAAATAATGCGCCATTTATTTCGTCAGTTAAGACATAGATATGACCGTCTGGTCCTTGCTGGATATCCCGGATGCGGTGCCTAAGGTCATTGAGCAGGGATTCGCGGCGGATCTCTTCGCCCCGACTATTAAAAACGATTCGGTCGATGTGACCGGTCTTCGGTATTCTTCCCACCGTCATGGAGCCAACCAAAAGGTTGCCTTGCCATTCGGGGAAGTGCTCGCCAGTATAGAAGAGCAAGCCGGAAGGTGCGATAGATGGCCACCAGAGGACCTCGGGGGCTGTGAACTGTTCCAGCCAGGGTGTGTCGCTTACCCAGGTGCCGCGGTATTGACGACTATAGGAGGCCACAGGCCAGCCGTAGTTTTGTCCAGGCCGTATTATATTGGCTTCGTCACCACCTTGTGGTCCGTTTTCGACAGCCCATAGTTCGCCCGTTACCGGGTGAAATCCCAAGCCAAGTTGGTTTCTGTGCCCTATGCTGTAAATTTCCTGTTGGTAATTAGCGTTACCAATAAAGGGATTGTCAGAGGCTGCAGATCCATCATCGTTAAGTCTCAGGAGCTTGCCAAAGTGACTGCTCACATCCTGAGCGTACTCACCTGTTGCTGCAAAAACATAAGAACCGCCAACGCTCATCAGTAGTTTTCCGTCTGGTGCAAACTGTAATCTCGATGCGGCCACTCCGGTGTCAACGCCTTCGGCTACGAAGATATCTCTTACGTCTCTTAATTCGTTTCCTTCCAGGCTGCCTCGGGCCAGCGCCACTGTGCGTTCCATTTCGCCTTCGAACTCAAGCGGTTTTGAATAAGTCAGATAAACAATTGAATCGTCATCCGGATGAAGTTTAATGTCCATTAGCCCGGCGCGAATATTACCGGTATCAACTTCTGGAATCCCGGTTATACCCCGCTCCAGTAGTTCCCCATTTCTGATTACCCGCAGCGTTCCTTTACCGCGTTCGGTTACCAAGATATCCCCGTTGTCTCTGAAGGCCATGCCCCAGGGATGCTCGAGATCGTTGGTTATGGGAACCACGCGTATTTCAGATACTTCGAAGGTATCGTAATTGCCCTGTTGCACTGGCAATGATAGGGGTGTATAGCTTTGGGAATGTGCGCTTGTGGCATAGGCGAAAAGGCACAGTAGTAAAAATTGAAATCTGCTTGTCTTTCTCATCGATTCCTCCGTAGGGAAACAAATGTTACTGAGGGGGTATTCCCTGTATTCAAAAAGGAATACATTGCACTATTCTATACTGTATTAGTCTGTAGTGGGCGATGGGACTGGGTCCGTCCACTGGCCGCGTTGACGATCATATCTGCAGTTACTGGGCTACGGTTGAAGTAATGCCCATCCATCGCATCGGAGATTGCGCAGAGCAATGCGGCAGCCGCACAGCCCTGTATGGGTTCACCAATTCCCTTGGCACCGACTGGGTTTTGCGGATCCGCCTTGTCGATGGCGGCCCAGTCCATATTAGCCTGGACATCCAGCATTGAAGGAGGCTTGGACTGATGGAGTGTCACGTTAGCTGGCAAGCCATTCTGCGGATCGTAGGCATGTCGTTCAAAACCTGCCATACCAAACCCCATGTAGGCCGCGCCCTTGATCTGAGCGGCCAAACCCTGAGGATGAAGCACTGTGCCGCAGTCAGCAACACCGAGATAGTCCAATATGTGATATTTACCTGTTTCCAGATCCAGTTCAATCTGAATAAAGCCAGCAGCAAGTGCCGGAACTGTTCCCTGCTTCTCCAGATTGTCTTTAGCAACACCGATCAAGCCGGTGCCCGCCAGACCTGCCACTGAGGCTGTGGTCATCGGGTTTATTCCTTCAGGCGGCGTCTGGCCGCTGTATTTTCCACCCAGTTCAATCGCACGGCGGGCAGCCTCTGCATAACTCATAGATCGGCTTGGATTGGATCTTAAAAAGACACGTTCTCCGCCAATGTCGTAGTCCTCAGGCGTTCCACCCAAATCTAAAGCCGCTATCTCCAACAACTTTTCTACGGCGTCCACGGCTGCCACGTAGTTAGTTCGAGTCATGGTGAAGGAGGTATTGCTGCCAAACTGACCCAGATTCCAGGGCAGGTGCTTGCGGCTGTCGCCGCGCTCGACTACACAATTTTCCCAACTGCATCGCAAGACTTCGGCGGCAACACGCGAGGTGCTGGTATGTGAGTAAGTGCCGAGATTGCCTACGCCGGTATGGATGTGCAGTTTGCCATCAGGTGTAATGCGCACTAGTCCGTCGAAGCCGTTGCTGCCAGCAGAGTGGTATGCCTGTCCCACGCCGACACCGATAACTTTGCTGCCATTGCGCTGGCCGCTCTGTGCTTTTTTCTCTTCCCAATCAAATTGCTCTGCGCCTTTTGCCAGTGCTTCGGGCAGATGGGAACTGGTTATCGATGTTTGATTGCTGCCAAACAGGGCATCGTGTTTGGGCGCGTTGATGCTCCTTATAGCGAGCGGGTCAAGGCCCAACTCTCTCGCTGCCTTGTCCATTAATGGTTCGAACGCGGCGGCAAGTTGATTCTGGCCTGGTCCACGCTGCGGGCCCTTTGTTGGTGTGTTCGTGAAAACCGGTAGACCACGAAACCGCATGGCCAAAGGTGTATAGACTAGCGAAACGGCATCTGCGGCGGATAGCCAGTCAGAAAACCCGGCATAACCTCCATTGTCCTGAACGATATAAAGGTCCACGGCGGTAATGCGTCCATCTTCGCGAAACCCAATCTTGACTCGACCCTGAAATCCGTGGCGTGCTGAGCCGATGTAATATTCTTCTTCTCGTGTAATGCGCAGCATCACCGGTCTGCCAGTTAGTCTAGCCAGGTGAGCAGGAATCGCCATGGAGGGATAGCCGCCGCCCTTGGAGCCGAAACCGCCGCCGCAGAATTCGGCTATAAAAACTAGATTTTGTGGCTCAATGCCTATGAAGGAAGCTACAGCGGGTACTGGAAAACTCTGACTCTGGCTGGAAGCGTGCAGTATACATTTGCCGTTTTCCCAATAAGCCATAGCAGAACGCGGTTCCATGGAATGATGCGCGTTGCTTGCAGTAACAAAACTCTCATCCAAGATAACCTTGGCGTCGCTAAAGCCGGCGTTAATATCACCCACCGTCCATTCAGTTGCTGGCTCTCCCAGGGGAAGTTTATCCTCACCTGCATTGGCGAAGTCTGCCAATGACCATTGCACGGATTTTATTGCGCTGCTTAACGAGGAGCTGTCAGCGGTTCCTTCAGCGCGGGCATTTGGGTTGCCGACATTACCCTCGACGCGTGCGTTAGAGCCATCTGGATGCAGGCTTGTTAATGGGTCCACGGAAAAAGGCAATCGCTCAAAATCGATTTTGATTACCTCAATAGCAGCTTCTGCAGTTTGTTCATCGACTGCAGCCACTGCCAAAATCGGATCGCCAACATAGGCGGGCTCATTGGTGAGAATCTGGCTCTGGACACCTGGTAAGGTGGGCACATCGTCCGCGGTAAGTACCGCGATCACACCCTCTATGGCGAGTGCCTCGGAAATATCGATGTTACGCACATGGGCGTGGGGAACGGGACTGGTGAGTAATCGACTGTAGAGCATGCCTTCAGCCCTGAAGTCCTCGGCATATTTGGCTTTACCTGTCACCTTGGCATGGATATCCGGTGGCGTGAAGTCTTTGCCAATTAATGTGTATGCCATAGTAATTCCCCAATTTTGAAATTAATAGAAGCATAGTTGTCTGCGTTGTTTTGGTCAACCTAATGGCGTACTATGCAGGCCGACTTTATCTGAAAGAGTAAGCTAAATCGCATTTGAGAATGTTCTCCCTTCCGCGATGTGCTATCAAGCGAAGTCTACCCATTTACTGAATTAATTTAATCGCTCCGATTGGCGTGGCGCTATGTTGTTAGATCGACTTCATTTTAACAAAGACACACTGCAAGACCTGTTGACGATTGCCTTACCAATGGTGGTTTCGCAGGGGGCGTTCGCGGTGATGATTTTTACTGACCGCTATTTCATGTCACAAATAGATCCTACCCATATGGCGGCGTCATTAGGCGGTGGTGTGGCAACATTTTTTTCTTTCTGTTTTTTCTCTGGGCTGCTTTCTTATGCCAACGCGATGGCTGCGCAGTACCTAGGAGCAGGGGAGAGTGAGAAATGCCCTCGCGTAGTCACACAGGGCCTGATTATCACATTGATGAGTTTGCCATTTCTGGCGCTGATTACTTATTTCGTGACAGGTATATTCGAGGGAATGGGGCATGATCCGATACAAGTCGAACTGGAGAGAACTTATTATCTGATCCTGATGTCAGGCTCTGTAATCAGTTTGAGTAAAATTTGTATCTCTTCGTATTTCGCCGGTATAGCGAGAACCCGCGTGGTGATGATTTGTGACGTGGTCGGATTGATATTAAATGTACCGCTGAGTTATGTCATGGTATTTGGGAAGCTGGGTTTTCCGGAATTGGGAATCACCGGAGCGGCTATTAGTACGCTGGTAGCCACACTGTTCTCCCTGATTTTGTTCTTCTGTTTTTACTTACAAAAAGAGCACCGTGAGACGTTTCGAGTGCTTGAGTCATTCAAATTAGACAAAGCAATACTGAAACGGTTTCTGCGTTTGGGTTTTCCGTCAGGTGCGGAGCTGTTTTTGAACGTCGCTGCCTTTAATTTATTTCTATTAATGTTTCAGTCCTATGGTGTCGTGCAGGGTGCTTCTGCTGCAATCGTGCTTAACTGGGATATTCTTTCCTATGTTCCGATGATGGGATTGAATATTGCTGTAATTAGCCTTATTGGTCGTTTCGTGGGTGCAGCCGACATGGCAAAAACCAACGAAGTAATTTCGGCTGGATTTTTATTGGGGCTGTTTTATTCGGCGGCACTGGCAGCTATATTTATAGTGTTTCGCTTCCCGCTAGTTGAGGTGTTTGCTCCGCCTGGAGGAGACTTCGGGGAAATAAGAGAGTTGTCCGCTTTTATGATGATCGGTCTCTCTACTTATGCCATGGCCGATGCGGTCATACTGGTATCGGGTGGCATATTGCGCGGCGCGGGGGATACTCGTTGGCTAATGACCGCTTCTGTTACCTTACACTGGGCTATGCTAGTCGCCCAGTATTTCATAATTGTAGTGTTGCAATACGGACCTAAAGCTTCCTGGTGGACTTTTGTTGTGATGATATTGTCTATCGCTGTTGTTTATTCGCTCAGATTAAAGGGTGGGCGTTGGCGAGATCCGGAGGCGCTAAAACTGGTCATGGTTGAATAAATTCGACCCAGCTTCTATATCGCTTGTTCCATTCCGACGTTACTTAGCTTAGTTTCTCCAAGCTCACATTGCTTAACTGGCAACAGAGTACTGGTTTGGTGCATACTGTGGCTAATAATGACATATTACCTTAGTATGAGAATTGTATATGATAAATTGTACCAAGAGCTTGCTTAAGCCTGCTTATCTGTTATTTGCAGCGTTGCTATTCCTTGCATCTACTGCGCTTTCCCAATCCCAATACAGTGACTCTCTATTGTCCCAGAAACGCTCTTTTAATAGCCAGGGTGCTAGTGCGCTGGCTGAACCGTTTCGGGGAGTAGCAACTTCAGCGGGAATTCGGGAAGGGTTATTTCCAGTTCGAACAACAGGTGTATCGACTGAGTCGATCAGGGTGGCCGCAGAGAGTTTCCTTGCTACCTTGTCAGCCGCTGAGTTGAGCCGTACCCATTATGCGGTAGATGATCCTGAGTGGCGTAATTGGTCGAATGTGGATGTTGGGATATTCACCCGGCATGGTATCTCGCTGGAGGAAATGTCCCAACAGCAAAAGGATGCTGCATTTGGTTTGCTTCGTGCTTCCCTTAGTGCCAAAGGCCTGAAAACAGCCGAGGGAATCATGAGAACGGAGCAGACACTGCTAGAACTGAACGGCGAGGCAATTCGGTATGGCGAAGAAAAATATTACTTTACCATGATGGGAATCCCTTCTTCAGGTGAGCCCTGGGGGTGGCAATTGGATGGCCACCATTTGGTGATTAATTACTTTGTGCTTGGCGATCAGATTGTGATGGCCCCAACATTTCTTGGTGGTGAACCGACGGTTACCACAACTGGAGTTTACGCAGGTCATAGCATCTTACAGGCAGAGCAGAATCAAGGTTTGGCATTCATGCAGTCGTTGGATGCCCAACAGCGTAGCCGAGCAACGGTGAACCCTGACAAGACGCGCAATAACAGTGTGCTGGCAGCCAATCAGGATAATTTGACTCTGGATTATGAAGGCTTGCCCGGGTCCGAGCTCACTGGCGCTCAGAAGCAGCAATTTCTGCAGCTAATCCGCGTGTATATCGGTAATATGCGGGATGATCAGGCTCGAGTGCATATGGAAGAAGTCGCTCAGCATCTCGATGAAACCTATTTCTCGTGGGTTGGCAATTCAGACCCAGATGCGGTGTTCTATTATCGAATTCACAGCCCGGTCGTATTAATTGAATTCGACCATGAGAACCCGGTTGGTACTCCTATGCTTAACCAACGGGGCGTTCCCAATCGCCAACATATTCATATTGTTATCAGAACACCTAATGGCAATGATTATGGAAAAGATTTATTGCGTCAACATTTGATTACACACCCTCATTAGGAACTGAGATGATCTCATAAGTATGCCAAGTGTCGTAAAATCGGTACCAGGTGGTCGTGTCTATAAGGATGCATCTGGCACTATTTAGTTACAGCTTGCGTAAGTTGCGCTGCCTTGAAACTGATAACAATGTTGTTAGTCAACAATTTTCTTTCAACAACTGAAGAAATTTTGATTGTTTTAATTGGCTGCGGGGGAAACTTACTGAATTTATCGAATCAACTGCACTGAAATTCGTTAGTGCGGCGGGCCTTCATTGAATGCCTGATTATTTATTTTGGAGCCCTTCCCAGATCCGCCCGGATGGTTTTGGAACACTGGTAATAGTGAAAAGCACACCAGATATTTACTAATACAGTAACCGACATAGCATAGCGCAGGGCGAAATCACCGTATTGGGGAGTTAGCAGGTCGCTCATGACGCCGGTAAGCCAGGGGCCAAGGCCGAGGCCAATAAGGTTAAGCACAAAAAGCAGGACGGCAGATCCCATTGCGCGCATCCGTAATCCAACCAGGCCATGGGTCATAGCAAAACATGGTCCAAGATACAGCCCACCGCAAAATACCGGAATGAACCAGGAGAGGGTCGCGGACATGGCGGAATCCATGATCAGAAACGTGTTCAGTGCGAATGGAATAGCGGCAATGGTTGATATAAACGGTACCCAGATATACCAACGTTGATCTCCTGTTTTATTTGCCATTCGATCCGATAGCCAGCCACCTACCAAGGTACCCGCAAGTCCGCCAATTCCTGCTGTTAGGCCATAATACCACCCAATATCAAGGATCGGCATATTATGTACTCGGCCCAGAAACAGCGGCATGAAATTCCCCACGCCATAGGTAACGAAGGCATGAAGTGCGCAAGCAAAAGATAGATGTCTGAATGATTTGCGTGCCCAGAGAAACGCCAGAACGCCGCTAAATGTGGGTGGGCTTACATCTTTCCGTGCTTCAGCCAGGCCCCTTGGTGGTTCCTTGATGACGAATCTAACCACCAAGCTAAGCAAGAGACCGGGCAATCCAACCACAATAAAGGCTACGCGCCAATTAAACCACTGCACCAGGTAAGCGCCACCGACAGTGCCGACCAGGATGCCACCGTAGACTCCCATGGAATAGATTGAGAGGGCTGTCGCTCTCTTTTCGGGCGGGAAAATATCAGAAACAATGGAGTGAGAGGGTGGGCTTCCGCCTGCCTCACCTACTCCAACACCAAACCGTGCCAGAAATAATTGTGTAAAATTTTGTGCGGCGCCGCAAAGCGCGGTCATTATACTCCAGATTGCAATTGACAGGGCCACAACATTGCGTCGGTTGCCAACGTCAGCCCAGCGGGCAATAGGAATACCCAAGGTGACATAGATTAGTGCAAAAGCAAATCCGGACAGCATTCCAAACTGACCATCACTGATATCTAAGTCAGCAATAATATACTCGGCAAGAATATTAATAACCTGTCGGTCAACAAAATTTGAGACATAGACAGTTGTGAGGATGCCAAGTACCAGATAACGGTAGAATTTATTCTGGTAAGCGGCGCGGGCAGTAATTGTTGATGGGCTCGATGTAAGCTGGTTAATGTCGGTCGAGTGTTCGTTATCGATAGAGTCTGACACTATTATTGCGCCGGTTTTGGAGTAATTACGATTTGATTGAGCCAATCTATGTCGGCAATCAACTCATCGCGTCCGGCGGGGAAGCTATTTACCTGCATGATGTAACTCACCACATCCAGATAATTTTGCTCGGAAAGGCTGCCAGGGCGATCAGTTGGCATCTCTGATTGAATTTTTTCAAACAGGGTGCCAAGTGGTCTGGTTTCCCACAGGAACATGAAGCTCATTCCAATCAGGCTTGGCGCGTTGCTATTGCCCCGTAGATCTTCGGAATGACAAGAGGTGCAATAGGCCCGGTATACTTCCTGGCCGCGGTTTGCCTGTGCTTCAGTGTACAGACCATTCCAGATACTAGGAGGAGGTTGAGCGCTACTGAATGTGGGGAGAATTAGCAGGGCTAATACGGTAGCAAGCACGCCGGTTGCCATCTTCTTGTCAGTGAATAATTTTAACAAGCGAGTAGTTTCCTTGATCAGTCCGGTAACGCAAATACGTGAATGGAATTGCCGTTTAATGGACGAGTCAGCTCTGGAGTGAGATCTCTTGGTAACGATGAGGACCAGCTTGCACCACCTACACCGACAGGCATTGCAATGTATTGCTTTCCTTCAATCATGTAACTAATCGGGAATCCCTGCAATGAAGTAGGTAGGCGTGCCTGCCACAGCTTTTCCCCGCTCTCTGCATCGAAAGCCAGCGCGAATCGGTTCCAGTCGCCAATAAACACAAGCCCTCCAGCCGTAGTTAAGGTTGCTGTATTAAATGGCGCACGTGATCGATAGCGCCATTTTACTTCACCGCTAGGAACATTCAACACCAATAGTTCACCCGTATTGCCGTCAGATTCCGGATGGTGGTAGTTGATTCTGCGCACAGGTCCGGTGCCCCCGCCACCCAATACGCGTTCGGTGGGTCCAAAGGTTGCCAATTCACAATTAAGTGTAATTGGGATATACAGCGCACTAGTATCGGGGTGATATGACATAGAGCGCCAGCTTTTAAAGCCTGAGGTACTGGGGCACATATCCACTTCTTCACCAATTCGTGGGATAAGCCCATCGCGATAGGTTACTTCGCCAGTTACCGGGTCTAGCCGGACGATGTTCTGATAACCGATGTCAGTGGCTTTGATGAATTCGCCGGTGGTTCGGTCCAGTTGCCAGAGGATACCAAGTTTGCCCATTTTGAAGAGTGACTTGCGCCCGTCAACATCGATGAGAATACTCTCGAAAGTTTCATCCATGTCATGGGTTTCTCCCGGAAGATGCTGGTAGTACCAGACCATTTCTCCGGTATCAGGGTTTAGCGCCAGTGTGGAGTTGGTATAAAGCGCTGCGCCATCGGTGCCGCGTACAGCCCTGGCCCAGGGCTTTGCCTGAGCTGTTCCCCAATACACCAGATTGGTTTCAGGGTCGTAGCTTCCGGCCATCCAGGCATCACTGCCGGCTCTGAATTGCAGGGGTAAATCCCCCCAAGTATCTCCACCGGGTGCATCTGGGCGGGCGACTGTGTCAGTGCGCCATAATTCTTCCCCGGTAAGGGGGTCATGGCCGGTGATAAAACACACGTCCTCTTTGTAGCGCTGACAGCCTGTTATGCCGGTAACAAGTGTGCCATTGGCTACAATCGGGCCGGCTGTGTAATGGTAGCCCATGGCTGGGTCGGCTACTGGTTTTTCCCAAACTAACAAGCCAGTTCTTGCGTCGAGGGCAACAATGCTGGCATTTTCCGTCGCCGCATAAATCATGTCGCCGAATATCGCTATGTTTTTCTGCACACCACGACCCACCCCTGCAAATGCCGTAGGAGACATGGCGGCACTCCCGAGATCTTCTGCCCTTATTGCTGTGTCGGTGGAGCCACTAATTGCGGGTGTAATGCCGGGTCGGTATTCCCAGATTAAATCGCCTGTGGCTGCGTCCAGCGCCTGGACCACACCACGGGGTATGGGAATAAACATGACGCCATCGTGAATCAGGGGAGCAGCCTGCACGGCACCGGTATCATCCAGAGCCCATGACCAGACTAGCTGTAATTGACCCACATTTTCAGTTGTGATTTGGTCAAGCTGGCTATAGCCCCAGGAGTTGTCAGTCCCTCGCCAATTCAGCCACTCGCCGGGGCTGGGGTTGTGCAGCATATCCTCGGTGACCGCGGAGTAGTTTTCCACTTGAGCCGCACTGCCAAAACCGATTAATAGTGAAGCAATAGCTATAGCATTTCTTACTTTCATGGCACGTGCCCCAGTTTTTCTCATTTTAGTTATAGAGCGAGAGTCAGCATAAACACTCTTAATGCATGCGTCCACCTTAGCCTTATTCAGTGTGTCCCTATTGCAGCATTGTGCGCATGGTAAACAAACGAATGGCCTCTGTAGTCGATTCCATTGTGCATTGGCTCGAGAAATAGTATTTTGACTCCTGTTATCAAGGGATCCATTAACAATAATTACAGGAAACCCGTTATGAAAGCCCGTCGGTTGAATTATTTAAGAGCACCCTCCAAAACCCTCTTCACTTGTGCGTTTGTTGCCGTGCTGTTTTGCGCTGAAACGAGTTTTGGTCAGTCTTCAAACCCCTTTGGTATACCCAGTGCAGATACTCCAAATCCCTCTGCAACTATTGCTGCGGTGCCAGGGTCGCGGGCCCAAGGTTGGTTGCAGCAAGGCCGTTCAGAGGTCATCGCCCGTCATGGAATTGTTGCAACCAGTGATCCGTTAGCTGCGCAGGCAGGGCTGGAAATATTGCGCCAGGGAGGCAATGCCATTGACGCAGCAGTTGCTGGGGGTGCGGTACTCGATGTCACTTCACAGAATGATACGGGTATTGGCGGCGATCTGTTCGCTCTGATTTGGGTGGCACAGGAGAAGAAGCTGTACGGACTTAACTCCGCCGGATGGGCACCTACCGGCTGGACTCCGGAATTTTTCACCGAGCAACTAGGGGTACAAAGTGTGCCGGGAAGGGGAGTAAACGCAGCGACCGTCCCCGGAGCAGTGTCCGGTTATGATGCCATGCTAAATCGATTTGGCACTATGGGCTTTGAGCAAACGTTTGAACGTGCCGCTCAGCTAGCCGAAGAGGGGTGGGGGCAATCCGAGCGGCGGCACAACGATATTGTGAGCCAGCAGGAAAAACTGCGATCAGATGCAGATTCCAACCGTGTTTTCTTGAATGATGGTGAGGTGCCAGATCTGTACAGCATTATCCAGAATCCCGACCTTGCTGTTGCCTTGCGGATGATTCAGCGTCAGGGTCGCAAAGCGTTCTATGAGGGGGACATCGCTGATGCTATCGTGGCGAAGATTCAGAGTGAAGGCGGGGTGATGACAAAGGCCGACCTGGCGGAATTTAAATCAGAATGGGTCGAACCGATTTCCACCAACTACCACGGCTACGATGTGTTTCAGTTACCACCTCCCGGACAGGGCTTTGCGGCACTGGAAATGTTGAATATTCTTGAAGTTTGTGTGCCAGTTCACGGCGTGAATTTGGCCGAACTAGGACCGTCCAATCCAGACTATTGGCACTTAATGGTAGAAGCGAAAAAGCTGGCTTATTCTGACTTGCAGGCCTATAACGCCGATCCTAAATTTGTCAAAGTCCCTCTTGATGAGCTGCTGTCCAAGTCCTATGCTAGGTCTTTGTGTGACAGAATCAGTATGAACTCTGCGGCCGAACCATCGGTAAAGGGCGGTTTGGATGGTGGCACAATTTATCTCACTACCGCTGATCGCTGGGGCAACATGGTCTCGCTAATTCACAGTGTTTTCTCCGTCTACGGCAGTGGCGCGACTATTGCCCCTTATGGAATTATGTTGCATAACCGGGGCGTCGCATTCTCCCTAGATGCAGACAGTCCGAATATTGTGGCACCACGCAAACGACCGTTTCATTCCATCATCGCGGGTTTCGTGATGCAGGGTGGTGAGCCTCTGATGACGTTCGGCAATATGGGTGGGGCTGTGCAGCCGGAGACCCATGTTCAGCATATGGTGAATATGATAGATTTGGGTATGAATGTTCAGATGACTACTGATGCCGCTAGATTTACTCATAGCCAGAATCAAAATGTACTGGCGCTCGAGTCTAATCTTTACAATCTTGTCGGACCAGCATTACAAGCAAAAGGACACCGGGTGAACGGAGTAAATGGTGGGAGAGTAGGAGGTTATCAGGGAATTTTATTTACCCGTGACCCACTCTTGCCAGAGCCGGTTTTTACACAGCAAAGCATTGCCGAGGATCATGCGGTAAATGGTATTTATCGGGCTGGTTCGGATCACCGAAAGGATGGTCAGGCAGTCGGTTGGTAATTTATTGGTGTATATCTCATTAGATTTTTATCTATCGCAAAACCATAGCGTTATCAGCTTCTGTTCCTATAGTCTGGGCCTGGAGTAAATTCGAATTATTGCCTGTGAAGGCTAGTGAGGAAAAAAGCATGTGTGATGAAGATACTGTAAGAGAAAATGAAGAATATTTGAGCGGCGAAATGACACGACGCAAATTCGCTAGGCTGTCCGCAGCAGTGGGTCTTGCTATGGTGTTGCCACCGGTGGCTAATGCGCAGTCTGTGATGGAAACGGATGTAGAAATAACTACCCCTGACGGTACGGCAGATTGCTATTTCGTACATCCGTCCACTGGTGCGCATGCTGCAGTAATTATTTGGCCAGACATCTTGGGTTTGCGTCCAGCCTTTAGAGCGATGGGTAAGCGCCTGGCTGAGTCAGGCTACTCGGTGCTGGTGGTCAATCCCTTCTATCGAAGTTCAAGGTCACCTGTGGTTGAAGTGGGTGATGTTTTTGGTGACCCTGATATTCGAGCTCGGGTCTTGCCAATGGCGGGCGCTTTAAATGCTGACACACATTTTACTGATGCGAGAGCCTTTGTAAGCTTTCTGGATCGGCAATCGGCTGTGGATACGAGTCGTAAAATTGGAACTACCGGTTATTGCATGGGTGGTCCTATGGTGGTGCGAACTACAGCAGCAGTACCCGATCGAATCGGGGCAGGTGCCACTTTCCATGGTGGTGGATTGGTTTCCGATTCTGATAATAGTCCCCATCTGCTAATCGCCGATACGAATGCTCAGGTTCTGCATTGTGTCGCCGCAAACGATGATGAGCGTACTCCGGAGGCAAAGAATGTGCTGCGTGAGACCTATGCCGCCGCCGGGCTAGCTGCCGAGATTGAGGTATACGAAGGCACCATGCACGGGTGGTGCCCGCCAGATTCAGCCGTATACAGCGAGCCTCAGGCCGAGCGCGCATGGGCACGTTTGTTAGCTCTGTTCGAAACAGCCCTCGCCTAAAGAAGACTAAACTTCTATTCTCTCGCAGGGGTCGGTAACAAATGAGAATCATTAGCAAATATGAACGCGTATCATTTGTCACCGACTCCTGGGTGATGGTGCTTCTGGCGATGGGCTTGTCTACTGCTTCCGTAGCAGCTGACCTGACAGTGCTCGATCTTGATCAGCCTATTCGACCCAATTTTTCCGGATCCTGGGAGAAAGACTTTCGCCGAAGCGATGACTGGGAGATCGAACTCAACCGCACCATCCAGCAGATACAACGGGAAGCACAGTTGTTGGCGAGTCAATCTTCCGGACGGCGTTTTCAAAGTTCAAGGGGCAATGGGGGGAATCGGCGTGGCAGATCAAATGTTGTGGATCTTGCCCGCCTAGCTGAATTCATAAGCCGTCAGCCCACTATAACAATAACCCAAAACAATGATGAGGTACGTGTCGAAAGAGAGGGTGATGCGGCTTTGATCTGTGGTATAGAAGAAGGGGTAATGGAGAGCTTTTCCAGCAAACATGGGAGAGAGGTATGTACTTGGGAAAAGCGACAATTAATATTCGAAATTTCTCTGACGAACAGCGCGAAGATCCTGCATCGCTTTACCGTTTCCTCAGATAATCAAATGCTCAATATGGTTACTAGCATTTCAAGCGGAAACTCAACTCCGTTCAATTTGATTCAAGTATTTCAGCGTTACGATGCGCCACCAGACGAATTTAATTGTGAGCAAACTCTCAGTAGGGGGATTGTGTGCAGCCAAATCAGACCACGTTAATGAGAATTTCCTCTTGCGAAAAATAGCTAAAGCAATTTCCCGGGTCAGCTTTCATGCAATTTTCTTGTTGCTATTGGCAAGCTGCGCACAAACCTCGGTTAGAACAGTTTTGCCACCCATAGAGCCCGTTGGCGATGTTGTATTGGTGGAATCAAGTGAAGTGCCAACTGAAAATCTGCAGCTTGAGGTAGGTGTGTTGGTTTTTGATGCAAACCCATTAAATGAAGATGATTCTCTGATCGGTGACTGGATTTTTGAGGAGATAGTGCAAAATGAAACCCAGTATTTGCCCTACGTTCTGCGGAATACATTGGTGGAATCCAATCAGTGGGGCGCGGTAAGAGTTTTACCCCAGGAAGACCCATCCGTGGATATTCTGGTGAGTGGCACCCTGGTTAAATCTGATGGAGTTACGCTTGACTTACAAATTCAGGCGGTTGACAGCACTGGACGTGAGTGGCTGAACAAAACTTATTCAGACGTAGCAGGTGATCTGGATTATCCTGATTTTGTCTTGTCCACACATAACAATCTCATTCCGCCAAATTCTGAAGATCCCTTTAAAGATATATATGAACAAATTGCCAATGACCTATTGAGTATTAGGGCACGGCTGACAGAAGAAGAGTTGGTCAATATTTCACGTGTTTCGCAGATGCTGTATGCCAAAGATTTATCACCGGAAACGTTTGCGGATTTTTTACAACAGGATCCAGACGGAACATTACGGGTGTCGCGTTTACTTGCTAGCAACGACCCTATGCTCAGTCGAGTATCTGAAATGCGATTTCGGCATCACCTGTTTATTGACACGGTTGATGGTTATTATTCAGCTCTGTATGAAGAGATGAAATCGATTTATGATCTCTGGCGATTGTATTCTTATGAAGAGTTGCTAGAGGTCCAGATTGGTGCGCAGGCAATCAATCCAAGCGATGACTATGGTGGGTCGGGTAATTTCTTGTCCCTGACTCAAAGCTACAATCGCTACAAATGGAGTAAGATCTATGAGCAGGAATTTAATGCACTAGCAGTTGGCTTTAGTAGGGAATTGGCGCCAGCAATTCTTGAACTAAATAGCCGCGTGCATGGACTGACAGGCACCATGGACGAACAATATGACCAATGGCGTATAATTCTTCGTGATCTATTTGCCCTAGAAACCGCAGGTCAAGAAGATCTCTTATAATCCCACCTTATTAACCCTTGTTTACTTGAACAGGGCTAAATCGCGACTAGGTCTGGCCTCTGATCTAGGTGGTTCGTCAGTTCTTCATAGGCCAGGGCAAATTCCAATACCTTTTGATCTTCACCGAAGCGGCCCATAATCTGCATACCCATCGGCCTTCCCTGTCCGTCGAAACCAACAGGTATATTCACAACCGGAATGCCACCAAGACTGCCGAGTATGACGACTTCCATCCAGCGGTGATAAGTGTCCATCTCTCGACCGTTTATATTTCTAGGCCAGTGAATTTCTTTCGGATAAGGAAATACCTGCGCACTAGGTGAGGCCAGGAAGTCATATTCTCCAAACAATCGGTCCAGTTCCCGATACCAATCATTGCGAATTGAATTCGCATTCGTGACATCCATATCGGTCAGACTATGGGCTTGTTCAATCTCCCAAATCAATTCGGGTTTGAGCTGCGCTCGGGTTGCCAGATTATCATACAAGTCTTTTGAACTGCCGTTGCCTCGGCCTGAGTGACGCAGCGTGGTCCAGCAATACCACAGGTCTGTCAGGCTAAAATTCGTTTGTGCGGCTTCCACATTAGCGCCCGCGCCGGAGATCGCTTCCAGGCCGGATTCGCATAATTCGAGAATGCCAGGCTCCATAGCCAGGTAGTTATCTAGATTGCCCAGCCAGCCGATCTTGGTGTTTTCAAGCATGAGCGGGTTAAATTGATCCGCCACAGGCCCAACCGCCGTAGTCTGAAGCAGGCGGATCGTATCCTGGGTATTACGCCCCATAGGCCCCGAAGTGGAAAGACCCCGAGTGGCAAGATTTGTTCCGCTCATCACGTTGATGCTGGGCCTGAAACCAATCACGTTATTGAACGCACCAGGGTTTCGCAGCGAACCCATCATGTCACTACCGTCGGCTACTGGCAGCATTTGGGTTCCAAGCCCGCTTGCTGCACCACCACTGCTGCCACCTGAGGTGAGAGCCGGGTTGTAAGCGCTGCCGGTTGCACCGTAAACGGAGTTGTAGGATTGAGAACCCAGGCCCAGTTCAGGTGTGTTGGTCTTGCCGATAAATATTGCCCCTGCACCGCGAATACGTGCAACCAAACCGCTATCACTGTCTGCAATACGATCAGCGTAGATTGGTGATCCGCTGGTATAGCGCAAGCCCGCAACTGGGGTAAGATCCTTCGCCGCATGAGGCATGCCATGCATCCAGCCTCGATACTCCCCCTGAGCCAGTGCCTGGTCTGCGTCATGGGCCTGGCCCATTAAATCGTCATCATCCACCATACCAACGATGGCATTGTAGACCGGATTATAGGTGTGAATTCGATCCAGGTAGGCTTGCATGACTTCGACACAGCTGGTCTGTTTTTGATAAATCGCGGTCGACAAATCAGATGCACTCAGGTTGGTAAGATCGGCGGGCAAGGTGGCCGCAAAGAGAGACCGGGATATGCTCGCAGGCATTGCGAACCCTGCCCCTACTGTTGCAGCACTGTTGATAAATCGACGTCTATCCATGTTGCGGCCCTCTCGTGGGTTTAATGTTCTATGGCAGCGCGAGTGTGATCACCGAGTTGGTTGCCACTACGCTAACATATTGCTTGCCATTAACCTCATAGGTCAGCGGGCTGGCTCGAATAGTACGCGGTGCTTCAAATCGGAATAGCGTTTCGCCACTGTTTGCATCTAACGCGTAGAATCCACCGTCTTCAATGCCCTGAAATATTAAATCTCCTGCTGTCACCAAGTTGCCGCTGGCGCCGATTGAACTCCTTGCCGGCAGTTCTCTCTGCCATACCTGCTCACCCGATGAGGGGCTATAGGCTGATACAGTGAGTTGCGGCGTGTAGTTATCTGAAATACGGTCAAGTTCGGAATAACTTTCTGTGTGCCCCCTACTATCAGGCCCTGGTGTAAGTGAATTACCCAGCGGCTCAACATTCAGAGAAATGGCACCATTTTTACCGGTGACATAGATCATTTCCGTGCGCGGGCTAAACGACGCCGATCCGAAACTCGCTCCGCCATGGGGAATTATATAAGGCTCAGTTACTGAGTAGGGTGTGTAGAGTTGGCGACTTCTTGTAGCTAATTCGGGGTCGTCAAATTCGATGAAGGTTGCACACAGTGGATCCATTGGAATACCACGGGCATTGTAAGGGATAGGCTGCGTTGGCCAGACTTGTTCACCCGGCACGTCGGTTTGGGTGGGCACCGCAGTTTCTACCATGGCGTGGATTGGTACTCCAGTTTCACGGTTCCACATATAAAAAAGACAATTTTTACCGGCGGCGGCTACGCCTTTAATGAGCTCGCCATCCGCACCTGGCACATCAAATAATAGTGGGCCGGTTACGTGGTCCCAGTCCCATATATCGTGATGTACGGCTTGATAATGCCAGCGCAAATCACCCGTCTCCAGATCGATAGCTAGCGTGCTGTTAGTGAAATAATTCTGTCCCACCCGAGCCGATCCATCGTAGTCCGGAGACGGGTTGCCAGCATTAATATATAGCAAACCAAGCTCAGCATCGATGGCAGGTTGTGTCCAGACGCCACCCCCGGCCCGCGCTCCGGTACCCCAGGTCTGGCTAGCGATTTCCCAACCTGAATCACGGGGGGTTTGGGGTATGGTGTTGAATACCCATTTGACTGCCCCTGTGTAGGCGTCAATGGCAATAAGCAAGCCACCGGGGATGTGCCCCTCTGATAGTGCGGCAGCCACGTAGATTATGCCTTCATGATAGCTTGGAGGTGTGGTCAATCGATATCCAATAGTGACTGGGTCTATATCAGCGGGATAGGTGTCGGGGTACTGGTAATGTAACGCCTCGGCTACTACTTTCAGCACGCCCACATCGCCAAAACTGGCCAGTGCATCACCGTTGCTTGCGTCAAATGCATAGAGGTCTGCACCGCGGTACGCATAGATCCGGCCTTCGGCATAGGTTGAACCCCGAACCGGACCATTGGCCGGGCCAGAGTCGAGCACTCTCCGCCACAACTCACTCCCAGTGGTAGCCTCCAGCGCATATAGCGTTGCACGCGAGTGCAGGTACATAACACCATCAACCACTAATGGAGTTACCTGGCTAATGTCGTCCCTAAGGCCAGGCTCAAACGACCATCGCACTGTCAGATTGCTTACGTTATCAGTATCAATCTGTTCGAGAGTGGAGTAGCGGCTGTTGTGCAGGTCAAGGTTTTGGCTGGGCCAGTCGGTTGATCCTGTTTGCGCTTCGATCACGGAGGTAGTCGTGGCGAGCAGTATGAATAAAAGCCCGTTTCTAAAGGCTCTTCTGCGGGAAGTACGCAGGTCATTTCGTGATTTAACACCTGGCTGGCTCATCGAAATCTCCTTAAAAAATTCTCAAGACGCTGAGGGGTAGCCCAGAATACAAAAAGCGGAGAGCTTTGGATATGAATTTATTGATCATGGTATCGGATTGCACACTAGCTGTGATTTTCCTTTTTAAATTGCGCTGCCGACACCCTTCGTTTTAATGCTGAGGCCTCGAAGTGGGGAAGGGCAATGGGAAACTCGAGAGGAGTATATGCTCACGCCGAACGTGCCCGCTTTTGAATTCACTGATAATTACGGTAATTTATGTCAGCGACTAATTGCACAGCCTGGTCCGTTTTCAGTTCACACCGCACCCGAAGTATTGGTTACTGAACTTGTAGACCAGGCACCCGGTGCGCCGTTCGTCGAGGTCCAGAATCTATCTGATGCTGTGCTTAGCTATTTGTTACCTAGCCGATACTGTGAATCATGTCGCTTTGTTCAGATGGCCACTGAGATCAATGCCGGTTAACTACTGGGTTACGATCAAGTAACTGCTATCAGTGTGCAGTTAATCAGAGGTGCTTTGGTTTAACCGCCAGGATTATCGCCGATCCACTGGCTCCAGTCGCACGATTGCTGTCGGCTCGAAATCGCCTGTTCCAGCGCCATTACCATCGGAGATGGCTGCGTAAATATAACCATCTGGGCCTTGCCGCACGTCACGAAGACGGCCCATACCATAGGCAAGGGTTTCTTCTACTATTACTTCGCGGTAATCGTCACTCATATGCAGGCGTGCAAGTTGCTCACCAGCCAGGGCGCCGGCAATGATGCTGCCATACCACAATGGGAATTTGTCGCCCGTATAGACCATGAGGCCTGAAGTGGCAATTGACGGTACCCAGAAATGGATCGGTTGCTCCATGTCTTCCTGACCGATTGAGGCATGGATTTGGCTGCCCGTGGTGCCGTAGTTGGTGCCGCGGCCAATTACAGGCCAACCATAATTTTTCCCTGGTTCGATTAAGTTGAGTTCGTCTCCACCTTGAGGGCCGTGTTCGCTCTCCCACAGATCACCGGTTTCCGGATGTATCACCAAACCTTGAGGGCTGCGATGCCCATAACTCCAGATCTCAGGAAGTGCGTCGTTATGGCCGATAAATGGGTTGTCACTAGGCACGCTGCCATCTTCATTTAGACGGACAATGACCCCGTGGTGATTACTCAGATCTTGCGCAGGGTGAGCAGTTAGATCTCCTCTGGTAGGAGCTTGGCGTTCGCCGAGAGTCAGGAATAGGTAGCCCTCATTATCGAAAACCATCTTGCCACCGTAGTGTCCGAAACCGGCCGCTTTAGGGGAAAAGATTTCCACCACATTAGTAAGCCGGTCGTTTTCAAAACGCCCCCGAGCTATCGCAGTGACTGAAGTTTCACCTTCTTCCTTAGCATAACTCAGGTAAACCCAGCGATTTTCGAGAAAATTTGGATGCGGCAGTATTTCGAATAGTCCACCTTGGCCTGAGTAAAATACTTCTGGCACACCTGGCACAGCTTCTGGTAATAATCGTCCGTCTCGAACAATTCTCAAGCGGCCTGGTTTTTCGGTAACCAGCATTTCTCCGTTCGGTAGCCAAGCCATGGACCAGGGCTGTAAAAGGCCGTCGGCAACCGTTACTACCCGATAATCATGGTAGGACGCGGAATAGACATCAGACTGGGTACTGGCGGTAGTCGCTGCAGTTACTAGAATGCCGGCGCCAGCAAGCTTTACTAAATTACGAATCATGGTGTTCCCTTGTTTATTTGAAACACAGGTTCGCACATTTAGAGAGAAACTACCAAATCAAATTAATCTCAGGCCTGTTGGATTACCTAGACTTTCACGCCATTGATACCTACTTGGTAAAGACTATTTTAATCCCTCGAGTTCACCCATTAAATTGAAAGCGGCGGATATTCTGTCCATTGTGAATCACCATTTCACTGAACATTGCTAGAGGGCGAACCCATAACCCAAAATCCCCATAGAGTGCTCGGTAAACTACCATCTCCTCTTGGGTTTCACTATGGCGGGCGACGTCGATTACTTCGTAGGGTTGGCCTTTGAAGTGGCGATACTTGCCTTTCTTTATTGGGTCCATTGAATGTTAATTTCTCTCCGAGTTGGACAGCCTAATTTCTGGGCGGTGGTGGCGGGTTAAATCCGGATCGGGGTTCAAATCCGCCTTCTCTACCCCAGCGCATGCGTCTTGCCATTCTCTCACGGGGTGAGCCGAAGCCGCGTCGCACTCCGTCTTTTGGGCCGCGGCGGTCCAGAAACTGCAATGCTTGTTCTCTCTCGCTTTCAGATAGCTGTGCCATTAGGCTAACAGACTGTTGATGTGATACTTCTTGATAACGCACATTGGCTGCGCGCATTTCTGCAAAGGCCTGGCTAATTGCGTCTACGTCCAGAGATTGTTCAGACATCAGCCGATTAACTCGCCCCTGGGTTTCGAATATTGCCACTCTTAGTGGCCGGATTACCTCAGAATTAGTTTCGATAATAGGCGTCAACTCTGTTCGCCTTTGTGCGCTTAGATCGCGCACGATCCACGCTATGTTAGGCGGGAATGGTCTGAATTGAGAATCATTCTGACCCAGCATTTGCACCGCGATACCGCCAACAAAGAATAAATTGGCTGCTACCGAAACCACCAAACCAAAAATAATAAGATGATTCTTGCGCATACTTAGAATTGACTCTCCGGGTAATCATTTAAAGACAGCAGATAGAGCTCGTCTTCCCAATACTCTGCAGTTTCTATATATTCGATGTTCACGCCAAAGTTGAAAAAATTGCCAACAACGACACCAAATAAGAGTGGCATGCAGGCTACCAAAACGGGTCGCCATAACAGTTTGGCCGATGTGGCCGGCAGCAGCCAATCCAATAGCTTATCTAACAACGCTTTTCTACGGGCTGGTAAGTTCTGGTTGAGGATGCGGGACTCAAGATTAGGAAACTCTGGCACCTGATGTTGATCCAGCAGTGCTTCTAGTTGCATATACTGAGACCGCATTTGCTTCGCGTCGCTGTCGGTAGCAATTAAATTTAAAGCAGCGCCCCGATCTACTTCTGGCCAACAGTCAGATTGAGTACCATAGTATTCAATAATTTTTGTGAGTTCTTTTAAAGTCATAGTTGGGCCTTATTGCTTTTATTATTATGCGCCTCTGATGAGATTAATAGCTTGCGTAGTGATCTTTTTGCTCTCGCCATTGATGATTCAACTGCTTTAACTGAAATTCCCATGATCTTGGCGGCCTCCTTATTGGAAAAACCCTGATAGTGGCATAGTACCAATGCATTCTTTTGATTCTCATGCAAGCTTCCCATAGCAATACTAAGCCTTTTTAGATCGTTTGACTGTTCCAGTGCCGTGTTCAGTTCAGAACCAGTTGCTGAGCTGTCATCTAACTCTTCTGTCTCTGCGTTACTCTTTTTCCTGACGTGATCGATGCACAAATTGTGTGCGATCCGGTGTAGCCATGTCGTCAGTTTGGATTTAGCCGGCTGCCATTTTTCCGCATTTTTCCATAATCTTAAAAAGGTTTCCTGGGTAATATCTTCGGTATCTTTCTGGTTGCCTAAAATTCTAAAAACGTAATGACTGAGTGAGTTTTGATGCGTTCGAACAACAATGTGAAAGGCAGATTCGTCTCTATTACCTATTGCTAGCATCAACTCTTCATCGGTCATTACGCTATAGTGGGCCCCTGCAATACTGCTTGATTACTGTTGACTGTCTGGATCCACTGGATGGTCGTCTCGATCGACTCTGGGACCACCTCGTGCGCGACCACCAGGTCGGCCTCGGCGCGGCCTGAGCTCTTTGGCATTTAATACGCCATCTTGATTGCGGTCAAGGTTTAAGAACATCTGCTCTCTAAAGTCATCCAGGCTGACCTGGCCATCACCATCTTCATCCATTCGCTGAAACTGCTCAGTTGCGCGTTGTTCCATTCTCTCTCGCATTTCTTGCATCCTGGCTTGCCGCTCCTCGCTAAGATCTTGTTGCCGCTGACTATCTTCACGATCTCGAAAGCCGCCACGGGGTGTCCCGTTAAGAAATTCGTCAATAGTCAGCACCTCATTCTGATCTTCATCAAGTCGCGACATATCAGCTATTCTGCTGTCCTGAAATTCTTCAAAACTAATAACGCCATCACCGTCGCTATCCAAATTTTCAATAATTTGGCTGCCGCGCGCGGGACGGTCTTGTGCCAGCAAGCCTGTAGAGCAGCTGATAAGGCCTATTCCTAATATAATATGTAATTTCTGCATCGGTTTTATCCTGAGTTATTTAGGGTTCATAGGTGTATACGGCTGAAGAGTATTAATCCGTCGCACTGTCTGGATTTAGATCCAAGTGGGTGTCACTATAGAATTGGCCCTTGCGGCGAGATAATAGGCCTCAGGATGACAATCCCATGGTGCGTTATTTAATGGTTTAGAGGCACAAAGGGCTTAGACCCGGTCACTGTCAGCGATAAAGACCCGCTTCTATTTATCTGCTAAAATCCCGCATCATTTTGCAGGCCTTTGAATTAGACCTATTAATTCACAGCTTGCGTGGATACTGTGTGTTCTAGTCACTGGGGCGGTAATGTTGATTAAGGCTACTAAGCCTTAATGGCTCCACTTTAGATCTTTTAAATACTGATACAGATTAGAGTCAAAATATGGAGTTAGTCGAAGAAAAGCTAGGTGCACACCATCTGGATGAAAAGCAAGTATTGGACGTTGTAGTCCGCTTTGCCGGCGATTCGGGTGATGGTATGCAGCTCACTGGTAATTCGTTTACCCAGGCCACGGCTTTGTACGGCAATGATCTCTCTACTTTTCCTGATTTTCCTGCGGAAATACGTGCGCCGGTGGGCGCGACCTTCGGGGTTTCTGCGTTTCAGATTTATTTTGGTGCTGAAGATGTTACCACTGCCGGTGATGAGCTGGATGTATTGGTAGCCATGAACCCAGCGGCGCTCATCACTAATCTCGCGAATCTGGTGGATGGTGGTCTGGTTATCGTCGATAGCGGCGCCTTTACCGCTAAAAATCTACATAAAGCTAAGTACGATTCCAATCCTCTGGAAGATAGTTCATTGGATGGTTTTAGAGTCCTTGCTATTGATATTTCCAAGCAAGTACTGGCGGCCGTGGAACCTTTTGGCCTTGGTCACAAAGATGGTCTGCGGTGTAAGAATATGTGGACCTTGGGTCTGGTTATGTGGCTGTTTGACCGAGACCGGAAACTCACTATCGAAAGCCTGCAGAAGAAATTCGCCAGCAAGCCGGAGATTGCCGGTGCTAATGTGGCCGCTTTAAATGCCGGTCATTCCTACGGGGAAACGGCAGAGCTGCCAGTGGGCATTCATGTTTATAAAGTACCAAAAGCCGATGTGCTTCCAGGCACGTATCGCAATATGACCGGTGCCAACGCTTTAGCGTGGGGATTGATTGCCGGCAGCGAACTGGCGGATATTGATTTGTTGTTTGCGTCTTATCCAATAACCCCGGCTTCGAATTTATTGCATGAGTTGGCTAACCGAAAAGAATTCAGAATAAATACGTTCCAGGCCGAAGACGAAATAGCTGCTGTGTGTGCTGCGGTCGGCGCATCGTTTGCTGGGACTTTGGGTGTCACCTCTAGTGCCGGTCCAGGTATCGCGCTAAAGTCAGAAGGCATCGCATTGGCTGCAGCGACGGAATTACCCTTAGTGGTCGTCAACACCCAACGTGGTGGACCATCAACAGGATTACCCACTAAAACAGAGCAATCAGATTTTAATATGGCATTGTATGGCAGGCATGGTGATACGCCGATGCCCGTTATTGCCGCAGCGACCCCTGGCGATTGCTTCGATGTAGCAATTGAAGCGGTACGTTTGGCAATAAAATACATGACACCGATAATGCTGTTGTCAGATGGGTATCTGGCTAACGCATCAGAGCCGTGGAAGATCCCGGACGCGGGTTCATTGCAGTCTTTTCCGGTAAGCTTTCATGAAGACGTGGAAGACTTTACACCCTCGATTAGAAATGGCGAGACGCTGGCTCGAGTGTGGGCCAAACCTGGAACACCCGGTTTAGAACATCGTCTTGGTGGGATTGAGAAAAATTATGATACAGGTAATATTTCCTATGATCCGGAAAATCATCAGAAGATGACAGATCTACGTCAGGCCAAAATTGCAGGGATTGCCAGTGATATCCCAAAACAAGAAGTAGTGCTTGGTGAAGAATCGGGAAAGTTGGCTGTAGTGGGTTGGGGCTCTACCTTTGGCGCAATCCACCAGGCAGTAAAACGCGCTCGATTGGAAAACCTCAAAGTATCCCATATTCAGGTTAGGTACTTGTCTCCACTACCCCCCAACTTGGGTGATTTGCTGGCAGGTTTCGAAACCGTATTGGTGCCTGAAATGAATACCGGGCAGTTTATAAAATTGCTGCGGTCAGAATATCTAATTGACGCTGAAGGTTTGAATAAGGTTTCCGGTCAGCCTTTTAAGATTGGGGAGATAATGGCTGCCATTCACAAGGAGTTCGCTGCAATAAGGGACAAGTAATGAGCAAACCGCTACCCACATTGACATTGAAAGATTTCGCCACAGATCAGGAGATTCGCTGGTGCCCAGGTTGTGGTGATTATGCTATATTAAAGACGATCCAAAAATTGATGCCCGAGCTGGAACAGGCTAAAGAAAAACAGGTATTTGTGTCAGGTATTGGTTGTTCATCACGGTTCCCCTACTACATGAACACCTATGGTTTTCACACAATTCATGGGCGAGCTCCAGCTGTCGCTACCGGTGTTAAATTAGCGAACCCTGAACTCAACGTGTGGGTGATAACCGGTGACGGAGATGGCTTAAGTATTGGCGGAAACCATATGCTGCATCTGCTGCGTCGTAATGTGGATTTACAGGTATTGCTTTTTAATAATGAAATATATGGTCTGACTAAGGGCCAATATTCGCCAACTTCTAAAGTGGGTACAAAATCCCCCTCATCACCACAAGGATCAGTTGATTTGCCTTTGATGCCCTGCGAGTTAGCTTTGGGGGCAGGTGCAACATTCATAGCAAGATCTATAGACACCGAGGCGAAACATTTATCTGTTGTGGTGAAGCGGGGTGATGAGCACAGAGGCTCGGCCTTTATCGAGATTTTACAAAATTGCCCAATCTATAGTGATGGTATTTTTGAGAATGTGAAGAACAAAAAGCTAGCTGCTGATTTTAAGGTGGAAGTCGAACATGGTAAGCCACTTGTGTTTGGCAAGGAGCGCAACAAGGGAATTCAGCTTGATTTCCAGACGCTTACACTAAAGGTTGTTGAACTGACGGATATGGTCCAGGAGACGGACCTATTGGTCCACAATGAGAACAATAAAACACTGGCTCAATTGATTAGCACTATGTCTGGGCCTGATTTCCCAGTTGCGGTTGGGGTGATCTATCGCCAGGATAAAGCCTCCTATGTGACAGATTCCCAGGAACAAGTGAATGTCGCCAGAAAGAAAAAGCGTTCATTGCAGGAATTGCTTAATAGTGGAAATACCTGGACCGTAGAGTAGATTTGAGGAATAGTCTGCCTTTGAAGGACAATTTGTTACAAGCAATCAACTAGCTGTTGGGACTAAAAAAAATAGTACAATCATAGACTGACTCCATGAATAGACTAATACTACAATGGCGAAAGTTTCTCGCAATGGGCGTGTCAGGTATGGCAGCGTCGCCATGGGTGGTCTTTTCAAGTACCAGCAAGCACAAGCAGCGCAGCCTGCCAGTGCGCCATTTGCCAGCCTCAATGCCATTGGCACCTTACAGCCACCGGATGGGAATGGTGTCATGCTTCCATCAGGTTTTCGTTCACGAGTAGTAGCCCGGTCTGGCGAGCCCCCCATAACCAGCCCCGGTTATACTTGGCATCCCGCCCCAGACGGGGGCTGCCTGTTATGCAGCCAATGACGGTGGCTGGGTCTATGTTTCCAACAGCGAAGTGCGTAGTAATGGAGGTGGAGCCGGGGCTCTGCGCTTCGATACCAATGGTGAACTGGTGGATGCCTACCCCATCTTGAAAAATACCAGCATCAACTGCGCTGGTGGGGCCACGCCCTAGCAAACCTGGCTATCCTGTGAGGAATTTAGTGTTGGGAAGGTCTACGAGTGCGATCCATTCGGTGTTAAACCTGCAACCGTAAGACCCGCACTGGGCTCGTTTCGTCACGAAGCCGTGGCTGTAGACACGCTGAATGATTGCTTTTATTTAACAGAAGATGCCCGTGATGGCGGGCTCTATCGATTCCGACCGCAGAATAATCTGCCTGATCTTACCGCTGGCGTGCTCGAAATAGCCTCAGTTACAGAAACTAATGGTGGTCTTTATGTGAGCTGGCATGAGGTGCCAGACCCGCAGGCCAAGGTCGCACCTACCCGGCTCCAAGTAGCTCAGAGCCATCCTTTCCGCGGAGCAGAGGGCATAGTTATCCAGGGTAACAAGGCTTATTTCTCCACTAAGCACGATAATCGAGTCTGGAGCTATGACGTACAAAGCCATCAGCTTGAAATTATTTACGATATAGCTACCAGTTCCAATCCAATACTCAGCGGCGCAGATAATGTAACGATAATAGCCACTGGTTATGTACTAGTGGCCGAGGACAGGGGTAATTTGCAGATTGTGGTGCTCACGCCTGACGATCGGGTAATCCCGTTGCTGCAATTAGTTGGGCATGATCAATCAGAGGTGACGGGTCCCGCATTCGATCCATTGCACCAGCGGCTTTACTTCAGCTCGCAGCGAGGTACCAGCGGAGTCAGCGCAGGCGGCATAACCTTCGAAATCAGTTCAACCTAATCTCTGTTGCACCCCCGGCACCGCTGCCCCATCCGCCCTTAGCATCAAGCCATATACACAAAAACCGTTATTTGTTAGTCTCACCGGCAAGATTGAAATTGTTCTCGGGGGCAACTATGACTAAAAATTATAAAGACGAGAAACCGGTCAATCCTTCTCGCAGAGATTTGCTAAAGAGCGCCGGTTTGGTGGGAGCGGCAGTGGTAGGCACCGGCACAGCCAGCAATGTTATCGCTGCAGACTCCGCCATGGTTGATCAGAGTAATTTAATTGCTGCCCGGGAGGCGTTGGAAGTTCTTACTGCAGAGGAGGCAGATACTCTCGAAGCAGTTTGCGATTGCCTTATCCCTTCCGATGCTAACGGTCCGGGTGCCAAAGAAGCCAGGGCAGTCCACTACATTGACAGGGCGCTTGCCAGTCACAACGCCAGCTCTCGATACAATTATACAATTGGGGTTAGTGCGCTCAATGACTACTGTCGTGCCACCAAGAAAAAACCGTTTTATGAGCTGATAAAAGATCAACAGAACTCTGTCTTGCTTGCACTGCAAAGCAATAAAATTTCGGGATTCTCGCCAAGCGGCAGTGGGTTTTTTAATTTGGTACGGCGCCATACAATCGATGGCACTTTTTCTGATCCCTATTATGGCGGCAATAAAAATTTCGTTGGCTGGGACATGTTGAGCTATCCAGGCGTGCGACTGGGGGCATCAGAGAGTGATGTCGCAAAGGGAGCAAATCTGGAGCCCAATCACCGATCGGTTTACGAGATAGACACTTACACTAAATCTGGTGCCAACAATGCCGAGGGCGGTGGTCATGCCTAACAATCTTCCTAAGACAGACGTGGTGATTATTGGTTTGGGCGCCGCTGGCGGGGTTGCCACTTTGCCATTAACTAATGCCGGATTAAAGGTAATTGGTCTGGAAGCTGGTGGATGGTTGAGTCCCCGTGATTTTGCGCCGGATGAAGTAAGGAATGGATCTAGAAACTGGCCCCAGTCAGTGCAAAAAGCGGCTAACGAAGCACCCACCGTGCGGGCATCTGAAAATTCCACGGCGCAACAGGGCGGCCATCCCATGATGAATGCAGTGGGTGGCACAACGATGCATTATTGGGCACAAAGTTGGCGTCTTAATCCCTGGGATTTCAAGGTAGTGAGTGAAACCAAACGACGTTATGGTGCCGACCGAATTCCACTTGATTCAACCGTAGAGGACTGGCCCTTTGGTTATGAAGAGCTGGAGCCTTTCTATGACAAGGTAGAGTACGCCGTGGGAATTTCGGGCCAGGCTGGTAATGTGCAAGGTAATATCAACACGTCCGGAAACATTTTTGAAGGAGAGCGGCAAAGGGAATATCCCATGCAGCCCCTGCGCGCCTCGCCCTTTACTGATCTAATGGGCGATGCGGCCCGCAGTCTGGGTTGGAATCCCTTTCAGGGCCCAGCAGCAATTGCCAGTGAGCTCTATGATGGTCGGCCACCCTGTCAGTACCATGGGTTCTGCGGTAAGGGAGGCTGCCATGTAGAGGCCAAAAGCTCCACTGCCGTTACTACGATTCCGAAAGCGGTGGCAACGGGAAATCTTGATGTGGTGACCTATGCGCGAGTAATCAATATCGTTACTGACAATGATGGCAAGGTAACAGGTGTGGATTATGTGAAGGGCAGCGAAACATTTTTTCAGCCTGCTGATGTGGTTCTTTTATCCAGCTACGCCTATGAAAATGTGCGTCTGCTGCTACTCTCAAAATCAAGGGCCTTTCCTAATGGACTATCCAATAACGCTGGCCAGGTGGGTAGGCATTATTTAAGTCATCATCAAGGCGCGCCTGTGACCGCGTTGTTCCCCTCAGATCTGCATAATTGGTATGGATTACCCGCGCAGGGAGTAGGAATCGATGAATGGGCCGATGATAATTTTGACCACGCGCATCTGAATTTTATTGGTGGTGCAAACCTTTGGGCCCATACCGATAGGAAACCGATGAGTGCGGCCAGAATGGGTACTTTTGGTGAGACCCGTAATTGGGGTTCTGACTGGAAAGCGTTCATCATGCAAAATGCCGATCGAACTAATTCCTCTTATATTCAAAAGACAACGCTGCCCTATGAGAATAATTATCTGGACCTCGATCCTGTAATTAAGGATACATTTGGATTGCCGGTGACAAGGATTACGGCAAAATATGGGGAGAACGAGAAACGGATAGCTGCCTATGCCCAGGACAAGATGGAGCAATGGTATTTGGAAGCGGGTGCGATCAAGGTGGTTAAATCAGGTCTCGGTAATACGATGGGTGCTTCCACACATGCCTATGGCGGAACCCGCATGGGGATTGATAGCCAGACTAATGTGGTCGACAGTTGGGGCTTCTCCCATGAGGCACCAAATTTAGGCATACTGGGTGCTTCGGTTATGGGAACCAGTGGTGCCCGCAACCCGACACTCACGGTACAGGCCCTGTCTTGGAGAACGGCTGAATACCTAGTTAATAATTGGCGCTCAATTGTTAGCTGATTTTTCAAACCAAGGGCGCTCATAGTGGTGAGCCCGAGCCCCTACTGCTTTATTGTTTTGGCTTGACACAAAAAGGTCGAAATGGTTATATCATCCCTCCTTAATGGGAGAGTAATTTTAACAATGAAAATAGGTAATAATATGAAAATTCAATGGCTGCTTTTAGCAATTGCCGGATTATTCGTCAGTTGTTCGCCGACTGAAACAGGAACACGACAGCCAGCACAAGTTACCGAGGTGATGGAAGCCGGTGGTGCCGCTATCCCGCGCGGCCCAAATGGCAAGCCTGATCTAAATGGAATCTGGCAAGTCTTATCAACAGCCAATAACAACCTTGAGGCACATGCCCCGAAGGCTGCTTACCAGCTGGTACCGGGTGATTTCGTCCCCGTCCCGGCGCCGGAAGTTGTCGCGATGGGCGCTGTTGGTGCGGTGCCGGCTGGTTTTGGCGTGGTTGATGGTGGAACTATACCCTATAAGCCAGAGGCGCTGGCACAGCGGGACGAGAATCGGGCAGACTGGCTGAATAACGATCCGGAAGTGAAATGCTATATGCCAGGTGTGCCGAGAGCGACTTATTTACCTCATCCGTTTCAAATTTTCCAGAGCGAGAGCGCATTTTTCATGGCCTATTCATTCGCCGGTGCAGTTCGGAATGTCTTTTTGGAAGATCCGGGGCCAGCGCCACTGGATTCTTGGATGGGCCAGTCATGGGGTCAATGGGACGGTGACACTTGGGTAGTAGAAGCATCTGGAATGGATGACCGTACCTGGTTTGACCGGGCCGGCAACTACCACACGTATCAGTTGAAGGTTACCGAACGTTATACCATGGTTAGTGAGAATGTCATTGAGTACAGCGCGACCATGGAAGACCCTGATATATACGAGCGCCCGTGGACAATTAGAATGCCTCTGTATCGACGCCTTGAAGCAGGCTTCGAGCTGCCACAATTTAAGTGCGTAGAATTCGTAGAAGAAATGATGTATGGCAGATATCGTAAGGGCAGAGAGGCCGAATTGGGATTTTAATCTAGTTTAGATCAAATAAGGGCTCATTTTAACGTATTCTACTTGGAATTATTGCGAGCCCTTGTATACAATATGGGTTGTTGACTTCTAATAAAAGTTTCCATTTCGAGAGCAGTATGGATTAATCCTGGTGCCTGAAGTGATAAGCAAGACTACTGATGGGGTAAAAATATGAAGATTAAATTACTGGCTTTAGCAGCTGTGACTGCTGCTGGTTTAGTTGCGATTAAACAACCAGCTGTAGCGCACCATGCGTTTTCTGCTGAATTTGATGCAAATCTGCCGGTTCGTTTGGGTGGTCCTATTACGCGAGTTGAGTGGATCAACCCGCACACTTGGATCCATCTGGACAACAACGATCCAGAATCAACCAGAGACCCTGGTCCTTGGATGGTTGAAGGCGGGACACCAAACACATTACTTCGTCGTGGCATTAATAGAAACTCGCTTACTATGGGTGATGCCATCATCGTGACAGGCTATCAAAGCAAAGACCGATTATGTGAGCCAACTTGCCGTGCTAACGGTCGTGATATTACATTCCCGGATGGACGCAAGTTATTCATGGGCTCTTCCGGTACTGGTGCTCCCCAAGATAATTGATAGTATAGAGTTAGGTAGATAAGCTATCTGATAAACGATTAGCTTCGAAGAAGTAAGAAAAGAGCCCGCGTAAGTGGGCTTTTTTTATGGCTTAAATTGCTTGCTCTTCCTGGTATTACGGCACGATGGGTGCTAAGTCTCTATCATAGGACCCGCCATCGCTAAATACGGTGGAATTAATATAGAAGCCTGAGGCGTAAAGGTTGACCACAATGGTGTTAGGCGTTCTGTTCTCCCAAAACCAGCCGTGGATACCGGTAAACGGAGCTGTAAAAGAACCCATCTGACGATCAGCGTTTCCTTGTTCAAAGCTTTCTGCAAATTCTCCACCCAAGCCGGCCGGTTCAGCATGCATGTCGTAATACAACTCGCTGCCTGCTACCCAGCTGAAAATCATTGATGCGTCAAGGTCCATTAAATACTTGTATTCCACTGATTGAAATGGTTCCAGCACGAATTCAGCAGTATCTACGCGGTGTACTTCCAACTGTTCTGCGAAGGGGTTTTCACCACGGGAGAGCGCGGTCAGGCCAAGCAGATCGCCTGTGCCCAAGGGGTCAGATCCGAACTCTGCTGGCAAGATAGCGACAAACAAGACAGTCATCGCCACGAGAAAGGCAACAGCGGAGGCAATAAGAATGTTTTTAGCTGTGGGTGGCTGCGGGGGTTCAGTGTTACTCAATATTTGACTCCGGAGTTAATAAGGGGGTTGTAAGAGATAGGAGCTAAGCTGAAAGCTTACCAACAGGAAGCCGCCAGCCATCAATGCGGTATTTGTAAAAAAAGCATATCGTAGATAACTGCCTCGGGATCGCCATACACTCAGTGCGATAAATACTATCGAAAGTGCCAGAATCTGCCCGATCTCCACACCAATGTTAAAACTGATAATATTTACCACCAGGCCATTGCTCGACAGTTCAAATTCCTGCAGTTTTGTTGCTAACCCCAATCCGTGGAACAACCCAAAAATGAAGACTGCAATTTTGGTGTTCGGGTCGATACCCAATAGGCGGTTGAATCCATCCATGTTTTCAAATGCTTTGTAAACAATGGAGAAACCGATAATGGCGTCGATGAAAAAAGCATTTACCTGTAGGTCTGCCAATATCCCAACCAGCAATGTGATGCTGTGCCCGATGGCAAACAGTGTGACATATTGGACCACGTGCTTGGGTCGGTAGAGGAAAAAGATTACACCGACTAGGAATAGCAAATGGTCGTAACCAGTGACCATATGCTTGGCGCCTAAATACATGAAGGGTAAGATGGCAGGGCCGTTGATAGACTCAACGAAGCTAGCGTCTTTGCCTGCGATGGTATGTGCTGCAACTTCAATCGAGACTAGAACGCAAGCAAGCGCGAATAGAATGAAGCCCATTCTTGTCAGGTGGGCGTTCGAGAATTTCATAGCAGTCTAATTATCGTCGAAGGCATTAAGAATATCTGGATCGTATGCCTGGTGGCAAGCTGTGCAAACACTGTAAATTTGCGCGCCGGCCTGAAAAAAATCTTCCTGATTTTGTGCCGCTGCGGCCTCCATTGCTAACATACCCGCTGCGCTAAGTCCTTCTGAGTAAATTTGCCACGCATCCTGATCAACAGCACGGCCAGGCAGTGCCAATAAATTACCGGATTCTACGACTATGGCCGCCTGCGCACGCACATAGGCCCAACCGTCATCAGTTGTTGGATATAATTCCTCAGTACCGGCTTTTGTCGTGATCCAGCCAGCGGAATCCCACAGGATATCTGAAGCCGGCTCAAGCACTAATGTCATTATTTCTGCCATATCCAGCGAGGTAGTGTAATTGGTGTCTGCAGTTGCTACTTGAGCGCTTTCTTCCGGTGATGAACAAGCCACCAAGACTAACATGGCCAGGATCAGAACCCCGGTACCTGGCCCTGTTGCAGTATTTTTATTCATTGATTATTCCTTGGGTCATAAAAGTTAGTGGGTGGATTTGACATATCATGGACTTACATGATCACTCCTGTGTTATCTGGTATTATCCACGCTAGCAACGCTAAACTCAAAACAGTGTCAAAGTCTGCCCTATTTTTTGGGCTAATTCTACTGTTTGGGGCCTACGAAAAGGTTGGGCTGCCGAATTAAGGGGAATCGAAGTGTACACTATTAAGCTATCCAGACCCCATCCCCTATTATTTTTAACCTTGGCACTGTTCAGTTTAATGGTTCAGGCTGAACCTTACACCGTAATTCAGCCAACACCCGATGGAGGGCTGCAACCCAGAATTACTGTCGATGAGCAGGGCAATATCCACCTGTTATATTTTAAAAAGCGCTTGCAGAGACCGGCAGCGCGCGAGGGCAGTCTTTATTATCGGCAATTTCTGCCTGCAGACAGTAGCTGGACTACGCCGGTAAAAGTTTCCAGTGAATCATTTGATATGCGAACCTTTTCTATTTCCAGGGCATCCCTCGCTATCGATGGCGAGGGTAGGGCACATGCTCTCTGGTACCTGCCCCGCGAAGCCAAGTATTTTTATAGCCGGTCTAACCCTGAGCGTAGAGAATTCGACACGCAGCGTTCCATGGTATCGGAATTTATAAAGGGTATTGATGCCGGTGCCGATGTGGCAGCTTTCGGAAACCAGGTTGCAATCGTATGGGGTGCCGGGGATCTGTCTAGAGAAGAGGAGCGCACGATATTTGCCAGGCTCTCAAATGATAATGGCGCCACTTTCGGCAGGGAATGGATGATTGGCGATCCATCTCTTGGCGCGTGTGCCTGTTGTTCGCCAGCCAGTGACATTAATTCTGCTAATGAACTCACAGTAGCTTATCGAAGTGCGATCGATGGCGTGGGTCGGCATATGCAACTACTTACTGTGACACCGGAAGACACTGGGGTCAGTGAAACCAGCTATGACCAGGTACACATGCTGCAGGAATGGGAGCTTTCAGCCTGTCCGCTCAGCACAAACGATTTCGCAGTGAGTCCCGAGCAGGAAAGCTGGTTAGTTTTCGAAACCGAGTATCGAATCGTACAAATGAATGCCACAGCAAAAACAGAACCTAGTCTGGTAGCGGAACCTTTTACCGAGACCCGACAGAAAAACCCATCCGTTGCTTTTAACCCAAGTGGAGATCGCTTAGTTGTGTGGGGTGAAGCGATTGGTCATAGCAAGGGCGGTCGTCTTAATCTGCGTGTGTTCGATTCCGAAGGGAATCTAACAGATGTACAAGTCGATGAGGGAATTACCATTCCCAACTTCAGTTTTCCGGCAGCCGCCGGCCTGCCCGATGGTGGATTTCTGGTGCTTTACTAGCCTAGAGTTTAATTATTAATTTGCTGACGAATTAGTTCAGTCTCCAGTTTGTTAAACTGGTTTTGGGTTTCCTGAAGGCGCCTGCTTTGTTCCAGTTTTATAGATTGTAGCAATCGTCGTCGTTCGTTATCAGAGGTAGTGTCATATTCAAACTCAGCGATTCTTCTGAGCGCATTGGCGCTGCTTACTTGGTTAAGCCTGCTATCACTAGCCACCAGAGTAAAAACTTCGGACACATACTTCGTACGTTTTTGTAGTGCATTTTCTCCGCAAGCATATTCAATCCCGACTAGTGTTTGCAGGGCCGTGGGATCCTGCTCAATAGCTAATCCGGTGCTATGGCTGTGGCCTACATAGTCATCACGCCATGTTTTGAGGTTCCGACAGTGATCCAGGTAGCTGGCGAGTAATGGACCATCGATAGCCTCAAGAAAACTGCTGCAATCTTGGTTGCCGTCGGAGTCAAGTTCTGTGCTCTCTAAACAGGACTGTGCCAACTTATCCAGATCGATCAATGTTTGAGTAGCTGCATCGATTCGGCTTTGCAAAGTGGTATTCTGCCCCTGTGCCTGCAAGGTAATGCTTGCTAGCAAGAGTGCTATACTTATCTGAAAAATTCGGGACATCATTACACTATGCCCCGCCTTTACACGAATTGCTAGTATCCACCCATAGATTAAGTGGCAATACGCTACTCATCGAAGCGCTTATCCCACTTCTTGAATCGCTTGCGACAATACTTGTCTAGTTTTTTGTAGGTGGAAAAAAAGAATTCGCTGGCTTCTTCTATGGACTCATCCAGCTCGCAAAAATCATTGTCGTATTCTCGACAGACCATGGGTCTCTCATCATAGATGTTACAGACTCCACCTTCGAGTAAGTGGTCACAGCGAGAGTAAATGTGTAAAAACCAGCCGTCGGCATCCTTAAATACGTTGATATTATCGTGGGATACTTGCCAGAGTAGATGGTCGAATTCTAATTTGGTTTGTGGTGCTTCAATTTTTTGATTTATCGAATTACAGCAAATGGACTTTTTGCAATTCGTACATTTTTTATCAATTTCTTCTTTCTTCTTTTTTAAGATATCACGCATCTTAATTTTATTTCTCGCATTCATTTGTTATTCCACACCAGAAATTCAAGAGTTATTTTATCATTACTTGGCAATGCTCGCCGTACAATTTTGTCATGAAGCTTAATTTTACTTGTTGGATTTCTTGTATCGCTACAAATCTGGAAGTAACAACAAGCTTATAAAACTGAAATATTAAGTGGTTTTACTTACAGTAAGTAGCACCGTTTTACGCATTTTTGATAGGGCGAGTGTGTCTTTGAAGTTTTACCAGAAAGCGGCTTAAAAAAGTAGCGTAGTCTTTACATTAAAGCCTTTGATCCCCACAATAGGCTGATTATCAGGCTGTTTTATTTTGTTAAATAGAACCATCCAACGGGGTCTATCAAATAGATGACCTAGAAGGGAAAGGTGAAATACCATGATACGAAAAAATCAAAAGCTCCCAGTGAAAGAGTTCTTATTAATCGGGTTGGTAGTATTGGTCCTAGCTGGCTGTACGCCACAGGAGCAGACCAACGTAATGGCTGTTCCTGCGTTAACTGCACTCGTGGAGGAACCTGACATTCGCATTCGCACTATTTCAACCAAGTCCTGGCTCGTAACCGGTGGTGATGTATTGGTTGAAGTTGAGTTGATCAATGAGCCCATTAGCGCACAGCTACAGATCAGTCTCAATGGCACAGATATCACTCATGAATTCAATTCGGTTGCAGAGCGGCGCGCGCAAGCCCTGCTGGTAGGATTAGTTGAAGGCGACAACACAATTACTGCACAGCTCGACGGTGCGAGTCACGCCGCGAGCCTAGAGATAACCAACTACCCAATTACCGGGCCGATAATTTCGGGCCTGCAAGAAAACCCATTTTATTGCCAATCTGAGGAGTTTCAGCTAGCCGATGGGCAGATGCTCGGGCCTGCAGTGGATGGGAATTGTTCGGTGGAAATGCAGATCAGTTATGTGTATTGGTCAACCGAGGATGAAGAATTTAAACCCTATAGACAGTTTTTGGGGATCACGCCAGTTGACCTTGGCGCCATCAGCGATTCAACCGGCAAAGAAGTTCCGTTTATTGTTAGGGTGGAAACTGGCACCGTTAACCGTGCCATCTATGAAATAGCGATGCTGCATGATCCGGCAGAAGTTGAACCTGATCCGTGGACTCGTAGTCAGGGCTGGAATGGAAAACTGGTTTATACCCATGGCGGAGGCTGCCGAAGGGGGTGGTATCAGCAGGGAGATCATACCGGTGGTGTGTTGCGCGCGGGGTTGTTGGAGAAAGGTTATGCATTAACTTCTTCGACCCTGAATGTATTCGGACAAAACTGCAATGATCTGTTGGCTTCCGAAACTCACATCATGGTGAAGGAACGCTTTGTCGAGCACTATGGTGAACCGATCTATACAATTGCAACCGGTTCTTCGGGTGGGTCCTATCAAAGCCACCAGACGGCAGATAATTATCCTGGCGTGTTCGATGGCATTATCGTCGCCTCCAGCTTTCCCGATGTGACATCGGCCACAATATTTACTGTATCGGACTCACGTTTGCTAAATAATTATTTTACTAAAACCAACGTGGAAAGTTTTACCCTAGATCAGCAGCAGGCAGTCTCTGGATTTGGGATCTGGGAGTCTATTCCCAATTTAAGCAGAGGTGCAGCCAGATTGGATCCAATTTATGAATCTGATACCCCCGAGGAAGAGCAAGGTGGTGAAGTGAATATACCGGCACTGGAATCACTGCGTTATGACTCGGCAACGCCTGAGGGTGTTAGAGCCACAGTCTATGATCATACGGTAAATGTATATGACTATGTTGAAGGCTCTTTTATGGTGCAGCGCCCCCTAGATAATGCAGGTATTCAATATGGTTTGGCCGCTCTTAATGAAGGCGCAATAACATCGCAGCAATTCATCGATCTGAATCGTGACATCGGTGGGTTTGATCGCGACATGAATCATGTTGCTCAACGTCATCAGGCTGATGCCCAAGCGAGAAAGCGAGCCATTGAATCAGGGCGTATACTGTTTGGTGGCGCGGGATTGGCCAGCACACCAATTCTTGATTATCGCACTTATAACGATCATAAGGAGGGCGGTGATATTCATATGATCGTGCATCAATTTTCCACGCGCCAGCGCTTGATGAATGTCAACGGACATGCTGATAACCATGTGATGAATGTAGGAGGTTTGTGGGGCTATACTGATGAAGAGCCTGATCTGGGAGATTTGTTCGACGGGATGGACGACTGGTTAATGACAATCAAGAATGATCGGTCAGGAGCTGAGCCAAGCGCCCTGGTAGTGAATGCAAAACCGCCTTATTTGAATGATAATTGCTGGGACAATACTGGCGATACCCGAAAAAAGCTGGTTATGGAGCAGACATTTGCGGGCAATAGCCCCTGCAATATGCTTTACCCTGCCTATCCTACAGCCCGGCATGTGGCGGGCACACCACTGGCTAACAATATTGTGAGCTGCCAGTTGAAGGATATCACTCCGGCGGACTATTCGGTTAGTTTTACCGATGAGCAATATGAAGAGTTGAGATCGGTATTCTCAGAAGGAGTTTGCGATTGGTCCAAAGGGGATGCCAGTGGAGCCCGCCACCAAGGTACGTGGATTTCATTTGGCCCGTCGCCCGTTAACCGGATTCAATAACAACTAGTGCGCCTCTGACTGCGAAACAGCCTGTAGGCTTCAGACCACGGAGAGACCGTATACCATTAATCAGAGGTGCCCTAGCCACCGGACTAAGTGTAGAGAGATGATGCAAAGAGCTAGTGAACTGGTCGGTTTAATTGTGATACTGGCATAATTGCCGAATGTTTTACTGGAACATCGAGTGGACACCCCGCAATTGGAAACAACCGTAGATGACGGCTTCACTAATCCTGCTGCGAAGACTTTCTAAGTGTCTTTCCAGATTTTTTTCATTTCTATAAACATAAAAGAAGCCGACCAAGTTATCAGTGACAGGCCCGTTAGCGCCTCAAGTCCTGCCAGAAAACGAATATTCCCCAACGGTTCAATGTCGCCGTATCCCAACGCCGTATAATTGGTAAAGAAAAAGTAAACACAATCTATAAGGCTTCCATCGAAATCACCTGGCAAACCTCCAAAGTCAACCGATTTGAATATGAAATAGCAGGTGACCCTAAACCACCAAATTCTAATTATATGAACACAGATGGTGCCAAATAAGCATCGCAGCCGATGTTCGATTCTTAGTTTTGGTTTATACCACGGAAAATCAACACCATTGCCACTGTACGCGTGTTGTGGTTGCCTCAAAGAAGGACAAGGCAATTAAATTAAGGCGTAATTTAAACATCAGTTTGCTCCAAAAATTTTTACAACAGAATCACTTGATGGTGGTTTTGAGTTTCTCTATCGGTTGGTTTAAGAATTGAGCCAATAGCCTCAATGAGTAAGTGAGTAGATTAAGTAGTTGATACCTAGTTGATAAGCTGAGTTGGCAAATTGTGTGGGGTACCACTGATCGTAGGTGTGTTCCCAGCCATCACCCATATCTGAATTCCAGTTAATTAAAACCATAATGCGCCCATCATCATCGAGTACCGCATGGTTGCTAGCGATGTCAATACCTCGCTGTCCGTAACCTTGCCTTCCACCGCGCCCTGGAATCATTTGTGCACCTTCAATATCATAAAACGTATGATAGATCTCGTGGTTGGGCTGCAGCTCGATTAGCTCACGATCTGGAAATATTTGCGAGAAGTCTCTATAGAATGAATCCCATTGCCGGACTCCCCAAAAATCATCGATAAGAAGAAACCCCCCACGTAACAGGTATTCCCTCAAGTTTCCAATTTCCTTGGGTGATAGGGAAAGACCGCCGTCACGGCCCATTTCCAGCGCATATAGGAAGGGGTAGTCAAACAGTTCCTCATCGTCGAACCGAAGTACGATGGGCTGACTCATAACTCTCACATTAGTAAGGCGTGCTACACCACGCAGAAAGTTTTCATCAGCATCCGGAAAATCGGTTAGCCAGGTGCCGCCTCTCCTGCCGCCACCATAATAGCTATCGTATTGGATCCGGACAAAAGCAAACTCCCCAGCAATATCATACAGGTCTTCAAGGTTAACTTGGGCGAGGGAGAACGAACTACTAAACAGCAAAATCAAGCTACACAGCACCTTGGACCCTGATTTCATCACTTAATTCTCCTGGCATGTTAAAAGAGATAAGTATATTCACGAGTGGGTGAGCAAGCGTCTCGAGGCACTATTCCTGCTCGGATAAGGCACACTCACTATTACCTAAGATAGAGTAAGATTTAAGCAAATTTAGAGTGCACTAACAACTACTGGGGCAGGCCTGCAGCAACTTTCTTTCTAGTCTGTGATGCCATGCATGAATTAGAGGGAGTATAATTGTGATTGGGCATTAATCTGGCTTTCTTTTACGCACTGGTTTTGGGGCAGGGCGCTGCTCGAAGTGCATTGCTGTGCCGATTGGAGTTTTCCCTTTGCAAACCTTACAATTCTGCACATGCTCATCAAATCAAGAAAAGTAGTTTGGTCGGTGCTATGCCTAAGCCTCATGTCTTGCGTTTCAGACTTCGATTCATCGGGCTGGCCTGAGCAGATTCCAGCGCAAGATCACTTCACCACAGCCTATAGCGTAGATCAGGAAAATGGCGCTCGCCAACCTCGGCATGAATACTTAAACTGGGTAATCGATTTTTACGAGGGATCGTTGTTCTATCCGACCGGGTGGCTTGAGATAGAAGACCGGGTTGTTGCTGGATTTGCTGCTGAGGAAAAGCCATTAGTCCGGCTTGAGGTCCAGCAATTAGGGGCAGTTATAGCTGCTGAGTGGGCAAAGGATAATGAGCTAAGAATGATCGACACTAGAATACTGGCATTGTGGGGTTCCATATTGCAGCTGACTGTTAATTCAGAGCAGCGCAGCGCAGGTATCGAGCTAATTGGTCTTGATGCAAATGGGCTGATCTCTGGTCGCTTGACCAAGTCGGTTATCACTGAAGCGCGTTATGCAAATCTACTCGGTATTGAGCCTTTCGGTGGGTTTTAGCCCAACAAACGAATTTGCATGAATTCTGGCCAGGAGCCTTCTATTAGGGGCTTAAATACCTAACTGCCCCCATTCGACCTCAATTTATCTGCCTAAATGACACTTTTAACGAGTACTAGTTGATTTTTCTCCATTTGGCCTTATATTTGGTCTGACCAAATTGGTCTGACCAAAGTAACGCTATTATTGGGTAGTTAGATGTCGACAACAAACACTCTAAGTCACGATATTGCAGACGTCTTGCGTAATGAAATATTGCGAGACCGTTACCATTTGGGAGATAGAATGCCATCGGAGAGGGATTTGGCAAGCCGATTTGGGGCCAATCGAGGAGCTGTTAGAGAGGCAATGTCTCAGCTGGAGCAATTGGGCATTATTCGTATTCAGCCTGGCGGAGCCAGAGTGCAATCAATTAATTCGGCTGGGCTGGCAATTTTGGGCCCACTGATGGCATTAAATGAAATGCCTGATCCGGTGCTAGTGGAGCAGTTTTTGCACATTTTTGGAACGCTGTCTTCTCTGAACGCAAGGAATGCTTTACCAAAAGCTAACTCAGATCAAATCAAAAAACTACAGGCGTTGATGGTGCCTTTGTCAGAGAACGCAGATGATTTCGAGGCTATGGAGCCCCATTGGCGAGCGCTTCTTGAAACCTTGGGAGATATTGCTGATAACTTGGTAGTGCGATTGATAAGTAATGACCTTAAGGCACAGATCGTTGGTCAGATGATGGATATAGGTATCAGCCCTAAATTGAAAAAAAGTGTGGGTGCTGAATTGGTAGGTAATTTAAGAATTGCGTTTGAGAGTAGAGATGGCGATCTGGCTGCGGCAGCAATTAGTACCCATTTCGATCATTTACGAGTTGCGGTAACCGAAGCTATAAATATCAAACGTTCTGAGGTTCAAACACAGGCTGGGTAGAAGGAAGTTAATATTAGGGATCGCGCTGATTAATTAAGCGATTTACTGACAAATACTCCTGCCTCAGCAATCAAAGCGTCGAATTCGCTAGAACTTGGCTGACACAGCAGTGATCCATTGTCCTTAGTAACGTCGTATTACTTTGGTAATGGTAGCTACCGAGTGAATTGGCTGCAAAAGCTTAGAAAGAAAAGGAGTAGTTGCATGAAACGCGTTTTATTGCCGATTCTGATTTTGGGAAGCTGCATCGTATTTGCTGGCATTTTGATTAATACACCAACCGAAGTTGAAGAATCGGCTTCGACAGTGAAGTCTGTTTTGGTGCGGGTTATTGAAGTAAAAATGGAGTCTGTTCAATTGACCGTAGAATCGCAGGGCAAAGTGCAAGCGGCACAATTGACCAGCCTTGCCGCATCCGTTGCTGGTCCTGTTGCTTGGATTTCTCCTTTGACGCAGGCTGGTAGCTATGTGGAAGAAGGGCAGCCCCTACTGCGGCTTGATGACAGCGATTTCAAAATAGCGCTGTCTCGAAGTAGCGCGATCTTACAACAGGCTCAGGCCGAAGCCAGCTACGCCAGCAATGAGCTAAATCGTATTGAAGATATGGCAGAACAGAAGTTGGTTAGTGATTCACAGTTACAAGAGGCAAAGCGCAGCGCAGCAGTAACCGCAGCAAGAATGATTGATGCCCAGGCGAGTTTCAGCCAGGCGGAACTCGACCTGCAGCGAATCGAGATTAAGGCGCCCTTTAACGCCATCATCGAAACCCGTGAAGTTGAGTTGGGTCAGTATGTAAACCGGGCACAAAGTATCGCCGTATTGTACGGTGCCGACGAAGTTGAGGTTCGGGTTCCATTAGCGATTCGGCAACTTGGGTTTCTTGATGTTCCGCTGGGCACGCGAGGTGAGTTAGTCGGTGACAGTGCGCCAGAGGTGTCTTTAATTGGTGTATACGGCGCTGAAGAGCATGAATGGAGTGGAAAATTGGTAAGAACTGAAGCCACTATCGACCCGAATAGTAATACGGTACAAACAATTATCCGGGTGCAGCAACCGGTGGCAGCTGCTGACAATTTATGGGCATCGGCCAATTCCACTATACCACTTCCTATTGGGCTGTTTGTTCAGGCGAATATTAAAGGTAGGCAGGTAGACAATATCATTGCGTTACCTAGGTCAGTGATGCGGAACAATAACCAAGTCTTGGTTGTAGATGCAGAGGATAAGATGTACTTCCGCGATGTAGAAATATTTCGATTGGAAGAAGATAGAGTTCTGATAAGTGGTGGATTACTGGCTGGTGAATACATTTGTACGTCACCGATCCAAGCTGTGGTTAATGGAATGTCTGTGCAGCCAGTTATTGAAAATATATAGTTTTTTAGTTTTGGCATCACTTAAAACCTTTTTGAATTTGAATTAATCTAAAATCGAGGTCAATTTTTTTGAGAACCCCTATCACCTGGTTCATTAAAAACCCAGTCGCCGCAAATTTGATGATGATAATTTTCTTGGTTGGGGGATTTATTTCTTATAATTCTCTTAATCAGGAGGAATTCCCTGATATGGATTTCGGTGTGATTCAGGTAAGCGTAGCTTATTTGGGGGCGACTCCAGCAGAATCTGAATCCGCGGTCTGTCTGCGTATAGAAGAAGCGCTAGACGGTACGGAAAACATTGACCAATTTACCACGACAGCGCGGGAAGGTGGCTGCGATTCGACTCTAACGGTTGCCAGTGGCGCTGATTTGAATCGAGTGCTCAATGACATAAAGGGAAAGGTAGATGCTATCTCTACTTTCCCTACGGAAACAGAAAAACCAATTGTTCGTGCCTTCAGTAGCTCTGGCAATGTAATGACAATGGCTCTGTCTTCGGATTCTGATGATCAGAGTTTGAAGGTTGTTGCTGAAATGATTCGTAATGACCTGCTTGATTTAAGTGAGGTTTCGTCTGTAAACGTTGAATATATTCGGCCGCTTGAAATTTCGATTGAGGTTTCTGAGTTTACTCTGCGGCAATATGGCCTTACTTTAGGTGAGATATCTAGAGCAATTGACCAGGCTTCCTTGGACTTACCCGGTGGCACGATCCGAACTGATTCAGGAGAGATTTTGCTTCGGACCAAAGGACAGGTTTATTCGGGTGGCGAGTATGAAAATATTGTAGTGAAATCTTATCCTGATGGGACACAATTACGCTTAGGTGAAATAGCTGCAGTCCGAGACGGTTTTGAAGAAGGATATTTGGATGCACGCCACAATGGAGTTAACGCCGCGATTATTGATGTTTTGCGTATAGGTGATGAGGACATTGTCACATCTGCACAGCAAGTGCGCGCTTTCATGGCATCGACTGAGTTCGATTTACCGAATGGTATGAAGCTGGATGTGATCACGGATTCTTCTATTAGCACTCAAACGAGAATAGCGACAGTAGCGGGAAACGCATATACGGGCTTGCTATTAGTATTGGTGATTTTGGCACTTTTCTTGCGTTTTAAAGTTGCGATCTGGGTAGCTGCTGGTATTCCTATAGCCATTTTTGGTGCATTAATGATATTTCCCTCTGCCGGGCTAACTATTAGTTCCTTGACTGTTATGGGGTTTATTTTAGTGCTGGGAATTGTCGTTGATGATGCAATTGTAGTCGGTGAGAGAATTCATGCCTTCGAGCGTAAGGGATACGATAAGGAATCTGCGGCGATCGAAGGGACGCTTGAGGTGTCTGTTCCTGTTATTTTTGGCGTTCTCACTACTGTGGCGGCATTCCTCCCCTTGTTGCTTCAGGGAGGGCAATTTGGTGCATTTTCAAATGTGATCGGTGGGGTAGTCGTCTTCTGTCTGATTGCTAGTCTTATCGAATCTCAATTAATTCTTCCCGGGCACATAGCTCATAGAAAAACTGAAGGCTATTTTCTCGAGGGGACGCTTATAGTTAACGCATGGCAGACCTTCCAGCAAAAAATAGCTGGTGGTATGGAATATTTTGCGGAACATGGGTACCGGCGTTCATTGCGCATTGTTTTAAAATATCGATATGCGGCTTGGGCCACAGCGACAGGTGTGGTGATCATCGTAATAGCGCTATTGTTCAGTGGTCGCGTTAACTTCCAGTTTATGCCTTCAGTTGAGGGTGACACTGTCTGGGGTACTGTAAAGATGCCAGTTGGAGTTCCCGGTTATATTACTGAAGAAGCTATTGATATCATTGAAGCAGCTGCGATTGAGTTGACTGCTGAGCTTGAGCTTGAACTTCTTGAACTTAAAGGACTTGGATCAGCGCCGGCAGCAACAGAAAGAGCGGTAGACAGCATACTTACAATAGTGGGAGGTACAGCTCCCCGTGGGGGTCCTGGAGGAGGACTTCGCAATTCTGGTAGCAGCGAAGTTGCAGAGGTCGTGTTATACCTCGCGCCGTTCTATGACCGAGGAGAAATGAGCTCCGCTGAAATCCGGGACAGGTGGCGCGAAAAAGTTGGTACCATTCCTGACGCTTTAGAGCTTTCATTTGTATCTGATGCATTTTCTGCTGGCGAAGCGATTAATTACAGACTGGAAGGGCGAGATGACGATAATCTGAAAATAGCATCTACTCAACTGCGGGAGGAGCTGATGCGCTATCCTGGAGTGTTTGATATATCTGATTCATTTCGGGCCGGTAAACAGGAAGTACAAATACAGATACTTGAACGCGGTAAAACTCTTGGGCTTACCCTCAATGATATTGCAACTCAAGTTAGACAAGCTTTCTATGGTGCTGAATCCCAGAGAATTCAGCGCGGATCAGATGATATTCGCGTAATGGTTCGATATCCGGAGCCAGAGCGACAATCCCTTGGAAATTTAGAAAATCTGTTAATACGAACACCTGCTGGAGCTGAGGTGCCTTTCCTTAGCATCGCAAATTTCTCCATAGGAAGCAGTTATTCCAGTATCAATAGGCGAGACGGTCGCCGAGTAATAACTGTTCGTGGTGACGTTGATCGAACGATAGTGACTCCTGAGGAAATACAACGTGAGATTATAGGGAAGTATCGTACCCAGTGGGCCAGAGACTTGGATGTCGAACTAGTACTTGGTGGGGAGGCTGAGAGAGGTATGGAATCTCTTGAAGAGTTGTATACGACTTTTCCAATAGCGATGATGGTTATTTTTGCGCTGTTGGCCATACCTTTGAAATCCTATGCTCAACCATTAATCATAATGAGCGTGATACCTTTCGGTGCGATTGGCGCGATCTTTGGGCATTTCATTATGGGTGCCGACTTGGTTTTCTTCTCTATACTTGGAATCATTGCATTAAGTGGCGTGGTGGTAAATGCGAGCTTAGTATTGGTACTTTCAATTAATCGTCTTAGAGATGAAGGTGTGGGGATGGTTGATGCAGTATCGGAGGCAGGTATGATGCGCTTCCGCCCGATTGTCCTGACATCGATAACTACATTTATCGGTCTTGTACCCCTTATGGCGACTGCAAACCCAGCAACATTCTTTATTATTCCTATGGCTATTTCTCTTTCCTTTGGAGTGTTGTTTGCTACGGCGATTACCTTATTTCTGGTGCCCAGCCTCTATGTTATTATGCACGACTTCACAGGTCATACAGACACGGCGGAACAAAGGGCAATGGCATATCGCCATTAGGAACTGGAATTGAAAAAAATATTTTTGTTGATGTTTTTTATGAGTAATTGTCTTTTTGTTATGGCGCAGCCCAATCGCATAGACACAGTTGGACCTGACGCTCCTGAACTGGCACAGTTCGGCAGTTATGATATTGGCGTTCGAACTGTTCAGTTTACTAACCCGGATTCGGTAGATTTAATTAACACGATTGCTGGCGGTGAGACTGTTTTGTATGATCGAACGTTAGCGGTTGAAATTTGGTATCCGGCTCTTCTTGCTGACAACCAAAGTGCCGGTGGACAGTATTTCACAACTACTCGTAATCCTGACATCTCAGCTATTTTACTTGGTTTGGCAGTCAGAGATGCTGGGCCAGTGGTCGATGAAAGCAACTTTCCCCTGGTTGTACTTTCCCATGGTCATCCCGGCAATCGATACATAATGATTCACCTTGCAGAAAGCCTTGCTAGTAAGGGTTACGTGGTTGCATCTATAGATCATAAAGACAGCACTTATGAGGATCCGCAGTCATTCAATAGCACCCTGTACAATCGACCTCTGGATCAACGGTTTGTTCTGAATAGCATTGATGAACTGTCTAACGATTCTGCCAGTTTTTTAAATGGGGTGGTGGATACGAGCAGCACGGGTGTTGTCGGTTATTCCATGGGTGGCTACGGTTTGGTTAATAATCTGGGCGGTGGGTATAGTGATGAGATTATGGGCAATTCAGGCGTACCACCGAACAATTTGTTGTATCAACATGCAACAGGTAACCCTGAGTACCGAGATAATCTGGATTCCCGCATTAAAGTTGGTGTTGCGGTAGCTCCCTGGGGTATGAATATGGGCTTTTGGCGGCCTTCAGACTTACTTGGAATTGAAGTGCCAACGCTTTACATCGCCGGAGACGTGGATACCACTTCGGGTTATAAAGAGGGAACCCGGGCGATTTTTGAAAATGCGGTGAACAGTGATCGTTATCTGCTTACGTTCAAAAAAGCTGGCCACAATGCCGGGGCGCCGTATCCGCTGCCTAATGAAATTGTAAACAGCGATGACAAGACCGGCGCAACACACTATACCGATCCAGTATGGGATACATTACGTATGAACAATATTATGGATCATTTCGTTACCGCGTATCTCGATTACTACCTTAAAGGCAAGGAAGAGAGCATCAGTTATCTGGATGTCGTGCCAGATTCTGCCGATGCTATTTACTCAATAAACCTAGGCAAACCAGATGCAAGTCACACTTACTGGAAAGGATTTTTGATGATGACAGCTGAAGGCCTGAAAATGGAGCATCTAGCGACAGGCCAGTAACTTGTTAAGCGCTTAAGGTTAAGCCTTAAATGCCAGTTTGATAGGTTGCACCGATATATCTTTCCATACACCTCCGGTGACATAAGGGTCATTGAGTAGCCAGTTATCCAATTCTTTCCTGGATGGAAATTCAAGATAAAGTGTTGAGCCAATCATATTCTCATCGTCATCAAGAATTGCGCCACCGGCTATGAAATTACCTGCAGTTTTAAGTGGCGCTATACCAGCAAGGTGGGCTTCGCGCCCGGCAAGCCGGCGCTCCATTGCTCTGCTATCATCACCGTCATAGGCTGTAATCACAAATTGCATTGTTGAAAAATCTCCAAGTATCAATCGGTAAAGCTAGCATGACTTGGGCAAAGCGGAAAATCAATCCCAGGTTGCATGATGGTATGATAATTGGATGGCAGCGCTTGCCAAACTAAAGGATCGCATTTATGGTCTGCAGATGAATCCTAATCGAAATTTGGCTGAAGAAACATGAAATATTTAACACTTGCCAGTGAAGACAAATTGCCAGTTCTTGGACTGGGCACATGGAAGGCTGACCCTGGCATGGTCTACAAAGCAGTAAGGCAAGCGATAGAAATTGGTTATCGTCATTTTGATTGTGCGGTTATTTACGGCAATGAACAAGAAATTGGCATGGCGCTCGCCGATGCCATAGGCGCTGGTAAGGTGGGAAGAGACGGGCTTTGGATAAGCTCTAAACTTTGGAACAACGCTCATTTGGAAGCGGATGTCAGACCGGCATTGGAGCAGACATTATCGGATCTTCAACTCGATTATCTGGATTTGTATCTCATTCATTGGCCGGTTGCTTTCAAGCCCGGTGTTGGTTTTCCACAATCAGTCGATGAATATTTTAGTCTAGATGAGGTGCCTATAAGCCAGACATGGCGTGGCTTGGAAGCCTGTGTCGAGCAGGGGCTGGTGCGAAATATTGGCGTATCGAATTTCAGTGTACCTAAGTTGCACGCACTTTTGCAGAACTCAAGTATTAAACCGGTGGTTAATCAGGTGGAGATGCATCCAGCGTTGTGCCAGCACAAGTTGAAGAAATTTTGTGATGACCACGGTGTAGTGATAACGGCGTACTCACCTCTTGGATCTAGGGATAGGGCCTCAGCATTTAAATCAAGAAATGAACCAGACTTATTAGCGTTGGAAGCGGTTCAGGCCATAGCTGAATTACATGGCATGACACCGGCACAGGTTTTATTAGCCTGGGCAGTAAATCGAGGAACCGCCGTCATACCCAAATCGACTAATTCGGATCGCTTAAAATTAAATTTCGACTCAGCCTCTATTGAATTAACACCAGAAGAAGTGAATCGCATTAGCGAGTCAGATCGAAATTACCGGTTTATAAGTGGTTCATTCTTCGCTACAAAAGGTAGTCCTTATACTGTTGGTGGAATATGGGACCAATAGGATGGGAAAGCATTCCTGGTGGAACGCTTTTGGGCGAAATAAAAAGGGTCTATTATAGGAA